>BNJV01002778.1_pt1 | contig 256204 bp, 418 predicted proteins | sample 8540591 | NCBI WGS metagenome assembly BNJV01 (sample SAMD00202457, study PRJDB9452) | human saliva metagenome | host: Homo sapiens
GGGTTACGTATTGCTTCAGTGAGACGCCGACGGACGTCGACCGCTTCCTTCGCGGAATCGAGGCCAACACGCTAAACGGCCGCCGTCGAGCCGAATCTGGCCGAGAATCGCCTGATCGTTGTCGTCTTTCCGGCGCTGTTGGGGCCAGAGAAAGCCGTGATTTGAGCCTGCCTTCACGCTCAGGTTCAGCCCATCGAGCGCCTGACGCCGCCGGAGCCTTCGTCAAATTCACCCTTCGACAAGAATTTGATTGTCATCATCACCAGCGACTCTCCATAAAAAGAGACGCTACCACCGGCGCAGGGCGACGACAAGGCCGTGAATGACACATGTAAAGTGGCATCGACAAGGAGGTGCGAGTGGCACAGCGGGATTGCGCGAACGGAAAAAAGGCGGCTGCCATGCATCAGGCTACAGTCGGCCGCCCTTGTTGCTTAACAGACGGCATGACAACGTGACGATCGAGCAGATCGCCGACCGCGCCGACGTCCCCTTCGGGACGGTTCATCGATATTTCGACGAAGGAGGGCTTGTGCTGCAAGACGAGCACGACGACCCGTTTGGCGAGCACGGTGGCTGGTGCCCTCGCCGACGGCGCGGAGTCCCCGACGTTTCAGCAGGAGAGGCCGTCCGCAATCGCCGAGGAGCATTTCGCGCGACCGCCAGAGACCAGCAGCGGGTGCGGCGTACTGAGGTCCCCGCGCCCGATCGGCGGCGTCGACCTGGTCACCGAACCGACAAGCTCGCCCGACCCCGCGACAGCGGGAGGGCGGACTACGGACGGCCCGATCGCCTCGAGCGCCGTCGTCTCGACCGCTGGCGCTTCTACGGAACTGGTATCGAGAAGGGCGGAGGACCCTTCACCGTCTACGCGCGATGCCGCTATGGACGTCCTCGCCGAAAAGTCGCGTAATTCAAATGCGGTCTAGGGGCGCAACACGTCGGCGATCCGCATGCAGCCGGGCGCCAGAGAGCTCCACGATTCGACGCCCGACGACGGCCATGGCTGCTGTGGAAAACCGTGCCCGAATTGTGGTCCGCCTGAGCCGCGCCTGCCCTCTCAAAGCCCGAAAATGGCGCGCCCCGCGACTCGTGCAGGTCTTTCTCCCGCGTGGCTAGCAGCCCGGCCAGCGTCGACATTGTCGGCTCGTGTCCGACGACGAACCGCGTCCGCCCAAAGCCGGCTTCGATGTCGTCCGCCTCCGGGCGCCTCCCGACGGCGCCCTCGATTCCGCAGCGATCTAAACCGCGTAGAGTGTCGTGAGAAGGCCCTTCCCCTGCGAGAGGAGGCCGGCCTCCCAGACTTCCGGGCGACGGCCAGCCCGGCCGAGCGAAGAGCGCCAGGGTCTGCTGTGCGCGCTGCCTCCGAGATGACCGCCACGTCGATGCCGACGACTCGCGCGATCGCCCGCGCCTGAGACGAGGCTCTCCCTTTCCCCGCGGAGTCAGCGGGCGGGCGCGGTCCTCGGCGGCGAATCCGGCTTCGCCATGGCGCATGAGAACGACAGTCGGCATGGTGCAAGGCTATCTTCCGATCGGTCCGATTGAACAGAGGTGCCTGAACCGACGCCTGCGACGTGCAACGGGGCCCGTTTCGGCAAACCTGACGCTCACGCCAAAGCGACGAGGCTTTGAAATAGTCGTCGGACCACAGATCCGTCGCCGCGGCTAGCAGAAGGACGCGCTGCGCGGAGGGCTTCGACCGCTCGTCGTGGGTGACGAGCACGACGGCGCCTCGCACTTTGCCGCCGAGCGCGGCGCGGAGAATCTCCTCGCGCGAGGCCGGGCCGAGGTTGTTCGTCTGTCGTCGAGGAGAAGCACGCCGCCGCCGACACGACGAGCATGGCCAGGGCGAGCCGAGTCTTCTCCCTCCTGAGAGCACTCGGCCGGCTTCAGTCGGCGTCGGCTCCGAAAAGAGGAAAGAGCCGGAGCACGGAACGGGCTTCGTGTCGTCGAGCCGCGGGGGCTGCCCTTCCGCCACAGGTTGCCGACCACCGGTCCTCGCGGGGTCGACTCGTCTCGTGCCCTGCGCGTAATAGCCGATCTTCAGCCCGTGGTTGGCTACTGACGCCGCCCGTGCGTCGGCCTCCACGCCGGCGAGCAGGCGCAGGAGGGCCGCCTTCCGGCGCCTGTTGAGGCCGAGGGACGACCACGCGCGAGCTTTGGTCGACGGCGAGGTCGAGGCCGGAGAAGACTGAGGGACCCGTACGATTTTGGACAGCCTGATTTGCGGTCAGCGAGCGTAAAGTGCCCGCACGGGCTGGATCCGGGAACCTCAGATTGGCGGACCTTGTCGGCCTCCTCCTCCTCCAGCCCGGCGAGCAGCTGCGCGCGGCGCTCCATGCCTGCGCGGCCGCCGCCTTCGTCGCCTTGGCCCGCATTTTGTCCGGCTCGCCCCACGAGCGCGCTCTCGCCTTGCGCCCGCGTTCAGACGCTCGCGGCGGCGGCGCTCTCGTCGGCCTCGCGCTGTTTGAGATACTCGGCCCACGGGCATGTTGTACACGTCGAGGGCGGCGCGATTGGCGTCCAGATGCCACGCCACGGCGTTGGACCGTCTGGTCCAGCAGCCCGTCGAATGGGAGACCACCACGAATCCGCCCGCGAGCTGGAGGTAATCGCGAAGCCGCCAGGATCGAATCGTGGTCGAGGTGGTTGCGGCTCTGCCCAGCAGAAGAGTCTCGGCCCGTGAGAAGAGTGACCTGCAAGCTCGATCTCGCCGCTGGCCGCCGGAAAGTGCGTGCAGCGGCTGGTCGAGGACCCTTTCGGGCAGGCTCAGCGCAGCCGCCGTCTGGGCGGCCTTCGGCGTTGGCGGCCCATCCCCCGGCGTTCGTGAATTTCCTGGTCGAGGCGCACGTAGCGTTCCATTGCCTTTGACCTGCCGCGCGTCTCCGATTCGGCCATTTCCCGCCCGGCCTTGCGGATGCGCTCTATCGTTTTCGGCGATTCCCCGAACCGGAGAGGATCCGATCGCGAGCCGCCCGGCCGAGGTCGCTCCTGCGTGTCCTGCGGAAGGTATCCGACCGTGCCCTTGCGATTGAGCGCCGTCGCTTCTGACGACGCTCGGACGTCACTCCCCGCCCGCCAAGAAAGCCGCATAAGCGTGGTCTTCCGGCGCTGCTGCGGCCGACGTGAGGCCCCACGCGGCATCCCTTTGCCCACCCTGAACTGCTGTCGACGACGAGTCTCGCGGGTCCCGATGCGCATGGTGAGATTTTCATGCGTCGATCACCCCCACTAGCCTCACCTCGAGAACATCGCCTCCGGCCACTGCGCACCCGGCCTCTAGCGGATATGCTCACAAATACGTCCACGAACGACGAGACATTCAACTGGATGCCCTCGCGAGTCAAGGTCTCGCGGGCGCGGAACGATGGCGGCCACCGGCGTCGGCGGCCCGGACCCATCGGGGCCATCGTCTCACTCCTGACGGGCAGGTTCCGGACAACCTGGCACCTCGGGGCGTCAGCCCGCCGGAAACCAGACCTCCGCTCATCGAAAACGTGCAAGACCGGCGAAGACGCTGAACAAGAACACCGAGTGCTGGATGGCTCGCCACCGCCGAGTCCCGGACGCCTACTGACGGCGCGTCTTCCGCCGCCGGCGCCGCACACAAAAGCCCGATTTCGTGCTCTTTCTCCGGCTCCGGACCTCCACCGCGTGCGGAACCGCCAGCTCAGACCGGCCTCCTTCTACTGCCCTGCGGACAAAGCCGTCTACCTCGACGTCGGGCTTCTTCTGCGAGCTCCAGTCCCGGTACGGCGTCGACCAACCTCGAGGGAAAGCTGGCCCGCTTTCACATCGTGGCCTCACGTGAATTCGGCAGCTTATTCTATTCAGGACCAGACGGGGATCCCTCGCCATAGGTCAACCACATGCGACACCGGCCCGAGCGGATCCCCTGGTGCGCTCGGAGCCGCAGGCGGATCTCGCCTTGCAGGCGTGTGGCTGCACTAACGCCTCGAAGACGGTCGATCCGGAGTCGAAGACGTTCTCGTCCCGCCCACCCGCGAGGAGCTGAAGACCGCCGTCGACGCCGCAGCGCCGTCGGCGACGACCACATCTTACGAAAGCGCGGGCATGGAGGCCAATCAGGAGTCCTTCACGCACGGATCTTCCGCCAAAACGAACCGAATGGCTCATGAAGGGCTACGAAGGCGGAAAGTTCGAGAGCTGCGACACGTGGTCGGCGCCCGCGGACGCGGCCGGGCCGCCGCATCCACTGGACGAGCGCGCTGAGCCGGATGCGCGGCGCAGGCGCGCCGCCGCCGGTGCCGCGCTAAACGTTGGAAGCCGAGGGCCTGGAGCATTTCGGCCGTCGGAGGTGATGCTGCCCGTCATCAATACGGCGGCAGCCACACCCAGTTGATCGGCCGATCCGGCTATCCTCGAGCGCCCCTCGCGTCTGCTCGATCACGTCCGTCAGCGGACAGGCCGACGTCAAGGTCAAGGTGTCGATGACCACGCCGGCCCCTCCAGCGTGATGCCGTAGACGAGGCTCAAATCGACGACGTTGATCCCCAGCTCGGGTCGATCACGTCCTTGAGGCCTCTTCGACGTCCTCGCGACTTCGGGACGCCGACGGCCTCCCGGGAGTGCGCCTGTCTCGCGGGGTAGCTGTAATCGGGCGCGAGCTCGAGCTCGTCAGCCAGCGGCTCTCTTCTGCAGCGACGGCCTTTGTCCGTCGCGTCCGCAGGGCCATCCAGCCCGACAAAGCGCGCACTTGATGCGCATGGGGAACTCTTCGCCACGCCAACGAAGCGCCGCGGCAGTCCCCAAGCGCCCCTTTCGACGTCTCTGGTCAGCGCTCGCGCCGCGCGAGTCCATCGAGGGCCTGGAACTGCTCGTACAGATCCTTCGGCCTCGTCGACGCTGGCGCCCTTCGGAGCATGTCGATCATGATGCCGATGCTTGCCCGAAATTGAACAGCCCGTCGCCCGGTCCACGCCACCTCGGCGATGCGGCCGCTGTCGTCGGACATCCGCACCCTGAGGTTCACCTGGTCCCCACAAGTCGGGTTGACCTGGAAAGATTCGCCGTCGAAGGGTCGAGTTCGCCCCTCGCCGCGCCGTTCGTGGGCGGCGTCGAGGATGATCTGCTGGTACATCTGATCGAGGTCATTCATCTCCTCCACGCAGAGTCGTTCATCCCTGACTCCACGCCGAAAAATGGGCGGACTTTCTTCAGGGCCTCCAGGAAGGCGTCGACGTCGGCGTCGTCGTTGTACGGCCCCGGAGGCCCTGGACGAGGCAAAACGCCGAAATGCCGGTGTATGGGCTGCGCGCAGTGGTGCCCCGTGCGCACCGCCACGCCGTCGGCGTCGAGAACCTGCCCGACGTCGTGGGGATGCACCCCGTCGACGGAAAAGGAGACGGCCCCCGTGCGGTCGACGGCCTCGCGCGGGCCGAGCACCCGGACTCCCGCGATGTCCGCCATGCCGGCCAGCATGCGCTCCGTCAGCTTTTTTCGTGCGCCGCCGCGCGTCCATCCCGGCGGCGGCGAGGTAGTCGGCCGCGGCGCGCCATGCCGACTGCCTCGGCCACCGGCTGGGTCCCGGCCTCGAAACGCTCGGCGGCTGGGCGTAAGTCGCCCCGTCCATCTCGACCACCTCGATCATCGACCCGCCGAATTGGTACGGCGGCATCGCTTCGAGGAGCTCGCGCCTGCCGTAGAGCGCCCCGACCCCGGTGGGGCCCAGCATTTTGTGCCCCGAGAAGGCGGCGAAATCGACGTCGAGAGCCTTGAGGTCCACGGGCATATGCGGAACCGACTCGACAAGCGTCGAGCACCGTCAGGCTCCCGCCTGCGGGCCGCAGCGACGACGGTCTCGACGGGCGCGACCGCCCCGGTGACGTTCGAAACGTGGGCGAAGGCCACGAGCTTGGTCGATCCGTCGATCACGGAGAGCGTCTCCGTCGATGCGCCCGTCCGAATCGCAGTCGAGCCACCTGAGCTCGGCCCCCGTCCGTCTGCACAGCTCCTGCCAGGGCACGAGGTTGGCATGGTGCTCGGCCCTCGTGACCACCACGCTGTCGCCCGGCCCGGCGCTCAGCTTCCCCTGCAGCGCGGACGCGCCCACGGAGGGGCCTGCGGCCGGCCGAGACACATCTCGACATCGCGTAAGCGAGGAGGTTGATCGACCGTCGTCCCCGGAGGTCCAGACAAGCTCTGCCGGGTCGGCCCCGACGAATCGGGCGACCTTCTCGCGCGCGTCCTCGAATGCGGCGCTCGCCTCCGCGCGAGAAGGTGCGATCCGCGTTTGACCGCCCCGTTTTTGGCCACGCGGACATCTCCTCGACGGCGTCGAGGACGGCCCTCGGTTTGAGGGAGGTCGCGAATCGAGGTAGACGAGCCGAGCCCTCCGCGCGCCGGACGCGCGAGGGTCGGGAAATCCGTCCGCGGAACCGGGTCGCTCACGTCAGGGCCTCGATGTACTCGTCGTAGCCGCGCTCTTCGAGCTCGTCGGCCAGCTCGGGACCGCCCGTCACGACGATCTTGCCCTTCGCGAAAGACGTGGACGAAATCGGGCTTGATGTGGCGAAGGATCCGCGAATAGTGGGATGATGAGCAGGATCGAGTTGCCCGTCCGCTCGTGGACTCGGTTGACGCCCTCGGACACGACGCGCAGGGCGTCGACGTCGAGGCCGGAGTCGGTCTCGTCGAGGATCGCGACCTCGGTTCGAGCAGCTCCATTTGGAGGACCTCCGTGTCGCTTCTTCTCGCCGCCGGAGAAGCTGACGTTGAGGTCGCGCTTGACGAAGTCGGGCGAGACCTTGAGGGCCTCGGTCGCCTCGCGCACGCGTTTCGTCCACTCGCGCAGCTTGGGGGCTTCGCCGTCCATCGCCGTCTTGGCCGTGCGAAGGAAGTTCGTCACGGAAACGCCCGGCACTTCGACCGGGTACTGCATCGCGAGGAAGAGGCCTGCCTGGCGCGCTCGTCCGGCGTCATGTCGGTGATCTCTTCGCCGTCGAGGAAGACCCTGCCCTCGGTAATGCAGTGACTTGGATGGCTCGCGAGCGCGTAGGCTGTGGTGGATTTGCCCGAACCGTTCGGGCCCATGATCGGCATGGATCTCGCCGTCGCCGATGCTCAGATCGACGCCGTGGAGGATGGGCTTCATTCCGTCGGTTGTCTCGACCGAGGCGTGAAGGTTGCGAATCTGCAAGGGTTGGCACTTTTGTCTCCTACGAGGCGGCGTCGACGTCGACCAAGACGTCGTCGCCTTCTATTTCAATGGCGTATACGGGGACCGGCTTGGTCGCCGGCAAGGTGAGCGCCTTTCCGCTCCTGATGTCGAACAGCGCGCCGTGCTTCCAGCATTCGATCTCGCCCTCATCGACGTCGCCTCGGCGAGGGAGTAGTCGTCGTGGAGCAGGTGTCGCCGATGGCGTGCCACGTTCCGTCGGAATCGCGGACCACCGCCACCGCCACCTGTTCGCCTGCGGCCGATCTCATCTCCACCTGGAGCGCTCCGGCGGCGGCGACGTCGCCCACGGAGCAGGCGCGCGCGTAGCTCATTCGGCGTCCCTGGAAGCCTGGGCGAGGTCGAGCTCGCGCTCGATGGCGGCCATGAGCTTGGCTTGGACGATTCGACCTCGATCGACCTCGACGAGCTCGGCGAAGAATCCGCGCACGACGAGCCTCCCGGCGACGTCCTCGGGCACTCCCGCGCGCAGGTAGAACAGCTGCTCCTCGTCGAAGCGGCCGGTCGCCGAAGCGTGGCCTGCTCGGCGATCTCCCCGTCTCCGATCTCGAGGTTCGGCACAGAGTCGGCCTTGCCGCCCTTGGTGAGCACGAGATTGCGGTTGAGCCTCGTAGGTGTCGGTGTTCTGCGGCGGTCGGGCGGATGAGCACGTCGCCGATCCACACCGAATGCGTCCTCGCTCTGCAGGGCGCCCTTGTACGTGGCGCGCGAAATGCAGTTGGGCGGGTTGTGGTCGACGAAGAGCCGATGCTCATGGTGCTCGCCGCCCTCGGTGATGTAGGCGCCCAGAAGCTCGACGTCGCCGCCCTCGCCCGCGAACTCGAGCTCGTGGCGACGCGCACCGCGTCCCCGCCCAGGGTGACGACGATGTGGCGCACCTTGGCGTCGCGCCCCACGCGAATCCGCTGATGCGGGAGACGTGCCTGGCGCTGCGCTCGGCCTCCTGAACCGAGACGACCGTGAGCCGCTGCGGTCCTGGCCCTCGATCTCGACGGTCTCCAGCAAGGTCGCCGACGCCGGCGTGCTCGATCACACCGATGCCCTGGCCCCTTCCTCCGCGAGGACGAGCAGCTGGGCGACGCTCATCCCTTCGGGGCGTCGATGGCGATCATCGTGTCAGAGCCCTCGCCCGCGACCGTCACGACGTGGACGCGCTCGGCCGCTTGCCAGGCCAGCGCGCCTGTGCGGTCCTCCGGCTTTCCGACGAGCCCGGACGCGCTCGTCCTCGCGGGAGATGGATTCGACCGAGCCCGCCGGAGACGAGAACCTCGGCCTGAGCCGCGTCGAGCGTCTCAAAGAAGGGGCGAGCCGCTGCATCGGCGTGAAGCGCCATCCTCCCTCTTCCCCGGTGGGAACCTCGAAATCGGCCGGATCGAAAGAGCAGAGCCTGTCCGCCCGCGACGACCCTGTTCCTCGCCGACGCCCCTCGCTCGAGGACGGCTTTCGAATGGTCAGTGACAGCGTGTCGCTCATCAGCTCGACGCTCCCTTCCATCTGGAGCTCGATCAGCCTGTTGAGCTCGAGGGCGTATTCCATGGGCAGCTCGCGGGCGATGGGCTCGACGAAGCCCCGCACGACCATCGCCATAGCCTCCTCCTCCGAAAGCCCGCGCTGCTGCAGGTAGAAAAGCTGGTCTTCGGAGACCTTGGAGACCGTCGCCTCATGCCCCATTTCGACGTCGTCTGTGCGAACGTCCACGTAACGGTACGTGTCAGTGCGCGAAATGTCGTCGACGAGCAGCGCGTCGCACACCACGGAGGACTTTCGACCCCTGCGCCTCCTCGCCGATCTGGACGAGTCCGCGGTAGGACGAGCGTCCGCCGCCTCGGGAAATCGACTTCGAGACGATCGACGACGTCGTGCGCGGGGCGAGGTGGATCATCTTCGCGCCCGTGTCCTGATGCTGGTCGGGCCGGCGAAGGCCGCCGAGCGCTCTCCCCGTGGGCGTGCTCGCCCAGCAAAACGCAGCTCGGGTACTTCATGCTTGACCCGCGAGCCGATGTTTCCTGTCGACCCATTCCATCGTGGCGCCTGCGGCGACGGCCGCGCGCTGGGTCACGAGGTTGAGGACGTTGTTCGACCAGTTCTGGATCGTCGTGCAGCGCACGTGGGCGTCTTTTTGACGATGATCTCGACGATGGCCGAATGGAGGAGTCCGATCTGGTAGATGGGGGCCGTGCATCCTTCGACGTAGTGGACGTAGAGAGCCCTCGTCGGCGATGATGAGCGTGCGCTCGAACTGCCCCATCGACTCGGTGTTGATCCTGAAATACGCTTGAGCGGGATGTCCACGCGCACGCCTTTGGGGACGTAGATGAACGATCCGCCGGACCACACCGCCGTGTTGAGCGAAGCGAACTTGTTGTCCTCGCAGGGACCACGGTGCCGAAATGCTCGGAACAGGTCGGGGCACTGTTTGAGCGCCGAGTCCGTGTCCAGGAAGACGACGCCCTGCGACCTGCAGGTCGTCGCGAATCTGGCTGTAGACGACCCGGATTCGTACTGGGCGGCAACCCCGCTACTAGCCTGGCCTTCTCTGCCTCGGGAATTCCCAGACGGTCATACGTGTTCTTGATGTCCTCTGGCAGTTCGTCCCAAGACGGCCGGTTTGTCGGTCGAGCGCACGAAGTACTTGTATTCGTCGAAGTCGATGAACGACAGGTCGGGCCCCCACGCAGGCATCGGCCGACGTTCGAAGAGCCGCAGAGCCTTGAGGCGGTTCTTGAGCATCCACTGGGCTCGTTCTTCACCGAGGAAATATGAGCGCACCACGTCTCGTCCAAACCGCGCCGCGCATTGCGGCCCGCTTCGTCGGAGTCGTGCCAACCGTAGTTGTATTTTTGGCCGAGCGCGTCATCGGCTTGCTGCTGCCCTGAATCGCTTCGGCCACCGCGGCTTCATGCCGGGTTTGTGTCATGTGTCTCCTTCCTGACTTCGGCCTCGCGGATCCGCGAAACCAGGGGTATCGTCAGCGTGCACACGTGCTCTCCGCCGGCCAGGGTCGCGAGCCTTTGGACGTGTACGTTGAGCAGACGATGGAACGCTTGAGTCTCCGCCTCGCACATGACGGGGAAGGACGATGCGACATCGTGTATCGGGCAGTGGCCCTGACACAGCTGAAGCGTCATATCCCCCGGGCCGCGCCGAACGCTGGCCGCATAGCCGTCTCGAGTGAGTGCGTTTGCGAGAGCGGCGGCCCGAGCCTCTGGATCGGGCCCGGCCTCGTCGACGATGCCGGTGTAGCGAGCCTCAAGCTCGTCGATCCTTTGGGAGGCGAAGGCGTTCACGCCCTCGTCGCCCAAGGAGTCCCTTTTAAAAACGAAAGAACCTGATTGGCCACGTCCGGCGTAGGAGTCGCCGAAAGTCGCCTCGCCCGAGCGACGTGGCGACGTAGCGGCGGGACGGGCGTCCGCGCCTGGCCGGACGGGAGGCGGCGCCGTATACTCGACGATCTGCCCGTCCGTCTCCACTGGGTGAGGTGCCTGCGCACCGCTGCGGAGGTGAGGACCAGCATCGAGGCCAGTTCGGCGGACGTTATCGGCCCGCGTTCGATGATGAGTCTGAGTATGTTGTCGCGCGTGCTGACGTCGGCGTCGGGCTTGACGGCCATCGTCTCCTCTCCTGAGCAGTGTAATACGCAAAACGCGACTTGTCTTAATAAGTTTAGGACTTCAGTCGCACCTTCCTGCCGTCGCTGCGGCGCGCGTTTATGGAGCTACGGCCATTTTTCGCCTGCGGGCGAAAGTCGGGAACGTCGAAGCCTGCGCCGCGCGTTCCAAGGCTCTGAAATCGCTTGCCCGCCGAGGGAGCCGGTTCTAGCCTTTGAGGAGGGACTGGGCGGCCAGGACTCCGACGACGAGGGTCGGCCGGCCAAAGGCGCCTTCCCTGACGGCGGCGACGTCGCTCAACGCCCGCCATTCCATCTCGGATCTCCGCCTCTTCGTCCTGCCTGACGAAATCGGTCTCACGCTGCGTCAGCCCTCGCGCCAGGTAGACGGTCAGCAACCGTCGGAGCATCCTGGGGACGTGTAGAAACGCGCGAGGAATCCCGTATCTCGGCGGCCGCCATCCCGGTTTCCTCCGCCAATTGCGCTGGGCGGCCTGCATGGGATCCTCCCCGGCTTGTCGATCAGCCCGCGGGAATTCTCCCACAGGACCGAGCGCGTCGGGTGGCGGTACGTGCCGGATGAGGAGTGACCTCCGGTCCGCCGTCGCCCTCCCGAATGGGAAGGACGGCGACGGCGTCGTCGTGCGTGAGTGTACTCGCGCATCATCTTCGACCCCGTCGAGGCGAGGGCAAGCTCGTCGGTCACGAGGTTGAGGATGTGCCCGCGATAGCGGACGTCTCTTTCTCGACCTGACGTGCCGGTCGTCCTGATGTCACTCAGTCGCTTCATAGCCGCTCCTTCTTTTGCGCGGTCGCCCGCGCCGTCGTCATTGCGTCCCCTGCTCGGAGGCGCGTCTTTCGACGCGGGGCCTTTCGCCCCGGCTTTCGACGCCGGACTCTCTCGCCCCTCCGGCCAGGCGAGGGCGTCGCGGCCGAACAGGAGACGGCGCCCTCCGGCGGCGAGGACACTGTCTCCGCCGACGGCGGCCGCGGCGAATGCGCCGACGCCGCCTGTCCCCAGCGCGCCGAGGACGAGCCTGACGGCCATGTGGCCGAGGGCCGCGCCGACGGCCGAGGCGGTCTGACGATGAGCGCCGAACGCGCCATGCCGACCGTCGCCCGCTTCCTGACGGCCCTGCGACCGCCGCTGTCTGGCCGATCGCGCCGATCGTCATGCCGACCGAGACCGACGCCCCGACCGCGATGAGCGTCTGCCGCCTCCCGTCGATCCCGATCGCGACGCTTGCTCCTCAAGGCTGCGCACACGCTCAGCCACGCGAGGGAGTTGACGAGGACGACGGCGCGCGAAGCCTCCACGGCAAGAGCACGCGCGAGCCGTGGTAGATGAGCGCTACCCGGCCAGGCCGGGGGCCGTAGCGAGCATCGCGACGTCCATCCCTTGGCGGGGCGCAGTATCTCGAAGACGAGGCCGGCGGGCGAGGCCAAGACGGCGAGCAAGGCCACGGTGACGATCCCGACGTCGAGGACCAGGCGGGTCGAACGCGCCGTCAGAGACGTCAGGCCGGGCCTGCCGGGAAGGGCGGCGGCTTCCGAGAGACGCGGGAAGACCGCCGTCGCGATCGGCACGGCAAAAACGGCGTAGGGCACCATGTAGACGGCGTTGGCAAAGGTAGGACGGAATAGGCGCCGGTGTCTCCGAAGCCGCTGGCCACCACCATGATCGTGACAATCTGCACCTGCTGGGCGAGCAGTCCGCCGAGGCCTGCTCCTATGAGGCCTCGAGCCCGCCTGGCTACCCCGTCGGGGAAGCGGAAGGTCGGCCTGAGCTGACGATCCTGGCCACGGGAACGATCTGCGGCAGCGCGAAGGCGACCACGCCCATGGTCGTCCCCCATCCCAGCCAGGCCACGGACGCCCGGTCAGCGCCTGGGGAATCCTGCTCGCCGTTTGCCGCCCGGGCGAAAACCGCGAAGACGGCTATCACGGCGACGGAGGAGCATCGGCGCGAGGCCGGAAGCAGGAAGCGCTTGTGGGCCTGGAGAATGCCGGTGAGCACCACGGAGAGGCCGTAAAGGGGAACCTGCAAGGCGAAGGCTCGCAAAAAGCGTCGCGGCCAGGGCAAGCTCCTCGGGCGACTTGTGCGCGCCCAGAAGGGCGCGCGTGATCGGCTCGGCTGCGAGCGCAACGACGCCCGCGATGGGCAGGCCGACGGCTGAATCCATGTGACGAGCGCCGAGGCCGTGCGTTCGAGCTCGCCCTTCATCCCCTTCGCCAGGAAACCCGAGACAAGCGGGATGACGGCCCCGGCGAGCGCCCCTCCCGCCGCTATTTCGAACAGGACGTTCGGGACGGTGTTGGCCGTCGAATAGGCCTCCCCGGAGGCGGTGTCCCCCAATGCCCCGTTCTGCGCCCAGGTTCTGACGAATCCCACGAGGCGCGAGAGCAGCGTGAGGATCGGCTATCGAGCCGGCCGCCCCGCAACCGAGGCGCCGATCTTCTTCATGACGCCTCGACGTCGTGGGCGTGCGGGCGCGGTTTGCCGACGTCATGGCGCTAGCGAGTTTTCACCGGCGCTCGAGCCGATCCGCCCAAGCCAAAAATAGGCGTCTCTTCTATCACTTTGGAGAAGAGCTTCTCGCTCGCGAGAGTGAGGCCCACGACGCCGGACAGGGCACGACCACCGCGCGAAGGCGCCAGGGGGCCAGAGCGAGCGAGTACCCGGAGGGCGGCGCTGATCGCGTTGGCGCCGAGGTCCCTGAGCATTGTCTTTCCCTGGAGGTCGCCGCGCATGCAGACGGCCGACACCGCGACTGATTCCGTCTCGAAGGCCCGCCGCGCCGGGCCCGGACGCGCCCGCGGCGATCGACGCGGCAGCGCTCGCTTTGAGGGCGCGTCCGGGCCGAAGGTCCAGGAGGTTGACGATGTTGGCCGTTCCGGCGATGAGCGCGGACTGGTTGGCCCAGGGCGCGGCCCGCCGCAGGCGCCCGCCGCGCCGCGGAATGGCCAGGGCGCTGAGGCCAGCGCCGGCGCCGATAAGCCCGATCTTGAGGGCCCCGACGTCGCCTTTCCCTTCGCGCAGGGCGCCGATGTGCCTTTTGAATCCTTTGCCCTTGGCGGGAAAGCGATCCTCGAAATGGTCGTCGACGGCTCCGGCGGCCGCCGCCGCGCCCACGGCGATTCCCGCGCCCGCCCGGATTCCGGCGGGAAGCGCGGCCGAGGCAAGGCCGAGGCCCGCGGCGGCGGCCAGGCCTTCCGTCAGACTGACCGGCGTTCCCGCGTAAGACGTGCGGTTCCACGAAGAGAAAGCCGAGGGGAAGCGTTTGGCCGCCCCGACGGCGGCGCTCGCCCCGCGGCCGCGAGGCCGCTGGCGAGGGCCGCAACACGAATGCGCATGTCGATCATCCTTCTTCCGAGGTGGGTCCGGGGTCGGCTGAGGCGTCTCGGGCCGGCGTCGCCGGGAGCGTCGACGCGCGTTCCTATGACCGCTTGGGCGCCGTCGCCTTGGCCGAGCTGGACGTGCGAGCCTTTGATCTCGGAGGCCACGGCGATGGCCACGTTGATTCTCCCAGCCACGGTGTCAAGCGAATCGACCGTCGATCCGGCGCCTTGGCTTCGCGCACCTTGGCGAGCAAACTGGTCGAGGAGGTTCCCGCCCCTGCCGTGACGGTCGGCCCTTCGAGGAAAAAGGTCTTCACCATCTTGACGTAGCCGTTGGAAACGCTCTTCGTCTCGGCGGCGGGCGTGGCGGCGGATTTGTCGATCTCCATTTTTCTTCGGCGTCACCACGACGACCGCCTGAACGCCGCCCTCCACGTCTCCCTGGATCTGGATCATCTGGTTGTCTTTCGCCGTGAGGGCGTCTCTGACCACGGTCATATTGGGGTCGGCCGCCCCCATGAACAACAGTCGGCTGACGCCCGAGGCGATGACGACGTGCGAGTCCACAGTCGTCTTTCTCGCCCACGTACTGGGCGAGGGAACGCTAAAGAGTGTTGCGGTAGGGTTGGCCGAGGAGGCCGCGTAGGCGTCGGCGAGCGTGACCGTCGCGGTGACTGTAGCGCCGGCTTTGGAAACCTTGTCTTCGGCGGCCTGAGGCTCGGATTCCTCGACGCCCGGGAGGGCGACGGTGCGACCCTGCGGTCTTTGAGGGTTCCGCCGACGAGCTGCGTTCCCGCCGAATCGAGCTGTTTTTCGTTCTCGGAAAGCGCGTTGTTGGCGGCGTCGGCCTTCGTCCTCGCTTCGTCGCGGATTTCCTCAGCGACTCCACCTGAGACGAGAGCGTCGTCCCGATCGAATTCTGAGCGGACCCGCGCCCAAGATGACGCCGATCGCAAGCGCCATGAAAACCGGAGAAGCGATACTGAGTGATATCGAAAATCAACCATAAGTAGCCTTTCAGAAGAACGATCCGAACCATCGGAGAATGTCGCCGAACCAGGCCGAGACGAGCCCGAAGGTCGCCCGCCCCTGTGGCGGTCGAGGCCATGGCTGCGCCGATGGCGACGCAGCCAGCCAGCAGGAGCGCGAAAATCTGCCAGTTGGATATGCGGGAGCGGTACGGCTGAGAGACGCCCTTTGCGTCGATGAGCTTTCCGCCCACGGCGAGGCGCGTGAGGAAGGTCGAAGCCATCCCCGGGCGCCCCTTGTCGAGGAATTCTATGAGGGTGTTGTGGGTGCCCAAGGCGACGATGAGCTGCCCTTGTCGTCGGCCAGCAGCATCGCGACGTCTTCGGACGTTCCGGTGCACGGAAGACGACGTGGTCCACCCCGAGCTCGTCCACGCGCTTGCTTTCCGGGGGCGCGTCCGTCTCGGTAGCGTGGACGACGATCCTCCGCTCCGCAGGTGAGGGCCTTGTCCGAGACGGAGTCCATGTCGCCGACGACCATGTCGAGCTTGTACCTCTTCGAGTATCGCGTCGGCTCCGCCGTCCACCCGATCGCGATGGGTCGGTATTCGCGAATGTAGGGGCGGAGGCCGCGAGGTCCTCCTTGTATCTGTAGCCTCGGACGACGACGAGGACGTGGCGCCCCTCGAAGGAGGTTTTTGACGTCGGGCACCGACGCCGTCGAAAATGAGGTCCTGCTCGCGCTCGACGTACTCCATCGTGTTCGTGGCGAAGGCTTTGAGCTGGACGTCCATGCCGGCCCCCGCATCCTCCTGGTTGGCGGCGATCGTCTCCGCCGTCTGAACGGTTCCGGTCGCGATGAGCTCCTCCCTGCGTACACTCGCCGGTCTCCGTCACGCGCACGCGCGTGCCTCGCCGACCTCCATGACGTCAGGCCCGCAGTCGTCGACCAGCGGAACCCCCGCGGCGTTGAGGATTCCCGGTCCGAGGTTGGGGTATCGCCCCGACGTCGATTTCGCCGCGTTGACGACGACGAGCGGGTTGCACGCCACGAGGGCCTCGGCGGAAACCCTGTCGATGTCCGAATGGTCGATGATCGCGACCTCGCCCGCCCGCAGACGCTTCGTCAGATTCTTCGTGCGCGGATCCACGCGCGCCTCGCCCGTATGGTCATCGACCAGCGGGGCTTCCTTCTTCCGTCTGAATGGAGTGCCACGGCTTTATCGTGCCACATCCGAACCGCCGCCGAGGAGTTCGGCAGCGTAGGGCTCGAGCCGCATCGGTGTCGCTTCCGAGAGCATCCGCGCCAATTCTCCGAGCCGCTCGTCGCCGGCGACGATCGCAACATCGGTTTTTGCCCCCGATTCGTCCTCTTCTTTGACGACAACGGCCTGTGTCGCCGCGTGGGCGGCCACCTGCGCCAAATGAGTGACAACGATCACTTGATGTTTTTCAGCGAGCTTGGCCAAGCGCCTGCCGACCGTTTAGCCGCTCGGCCGCCCACTCCGGCGTCGACCTCGTCAAAAGGAAGGTGGGCGGTCCGACTGCGCCGCCCGGCTCCGCGAGGGACACTCGACGGCGAGCATGACTCGCGAAAGCTCGCCGCCCGAGGCCGACGCGCCGATGGGCCGGAGCGGCGCCCCGGGATGCGAGGCCAAGAGGAATTGACGACGTCTGCGCCGTGGGCCGCGGGCTGCCCCTCGGTCACGGCGATTTCAAACCGCGCGTTGGCCAGCGCGAGCTCGGTCAGCTCGTCGCTGACGAGGGCGCCGAGCCGGCCGGCCGCCCTGCGAGCGGGCCTTGCGAAGAGCCGCCCCGGCGGCCTCCATGCTTTTGCGGGCGCGCTCGCACTCCTCTTCAAGACGTTTCTCGTGCCTCGGGGTCCTCGAGGTCGGCCAGGCCGTGCGGGCCTCCTCGGCGGCCTCGATTGCCTCGTCGTTTTCCATGCCGAGTTCTCGCCGCAGCCCGGAAAGCCCCTGGCGCCGCGCATATATTTCGGCAAGCTCTGGCGGATCGGCCTCGGTGTCCGCCGCGGCCGAGGCGAGGGTGGCCGCGATGTCGCCGAGCCTCGTCGCGAGCCGAACGAAGCCGCGCAAGAAGGTCGACCACGTCGCCTGTTTGCTCGATGGCGCGCACGGCTGCGTCGATCCCTCCAAGGCGGACGACTCGACCGTGTCCGAGCCCGAGACCGCGCCGCGGCCTCCGACAGCCCCGCTGAAGCGCGACTCCGTGTTCCTCCAGCCTGAAGGCTTCCGCTTTGAGGGCCTCGTCTTCGCCCGGGCGCGGGAACTCCTCGACTTTCGCCGCCAAGGCCCTGATATGCGAGGCGGCGGCGCGCGTTCTCGCGGGCGTTCTCGTCGAAGGAGCGGAGCCGTTCTTCGAGCTTTCCCGTGGGCCGAGTACGCCTCGCCCCATTGCCGGAGCTCTTTGCGACCGCCCTCGCCTCGAATGCGTCCAAGGCCTGTCGCTGCTAGGGCCGCCGTGGCCAGACGCAGCTGGTCCGACTGCCCGTGGACGGTGACGAGGCTTTGGGCTATCGACCCAAGACGGTTGTGGGCACGCGGCGTCCGCCGATGAACGCGCTCGATCGGCCGGAAGCCGGCACCTGCCGGGACACGACGATCTCGGCCTGCCCGCCGTCGAGGTCGTAGGCCCCTCCGGCGTCGTCGATCGCCGCCAGAACCGGGGAATCGTCGGCGACCAGGAACGTCCCCTCGACCCGCGCAGCCTGGCGCCGGTGCGGACGTGTCCGGGGTCAGGCTTTCCGCCCAAGATGAGCTGCAACGACGTGAGGGCCATCGTCTTTCCCGCGCCGGTCTCGCCGGTCAGGGCCGTGAGCCCCGCCGAAAGGTCGAGTCGGGCCTCGGCGATGACCCCGAGGTTCTCTATGGTCAGCGTCTCAATCACTGATGCCCTCCTGCTCAGCCACAGTTGCCTTCCTGTGCGGGGTCGCGCCAGCCCCGCACCGGAAGTCTGAACTTCGTCACGAGCCTTCCAGAGAAGGGCGTGTCGTTGAGCCGGGCGAGGAGGACGGGATGTCGCCCTTGACGGCGGTGATCGTCGAGCCTGCGGCGGCGCTCAGCTCTCGCCGTCCGTCGCACCACCCCCGCGCGGCCCCGTCGAGGACGCGCAGCTCCAGCTGCGAGTTCGGCCCCACAACGAGGGGACGGGTGAACAAGGCATGCGCCGCAACGGGCGTGAGGACCATGCCTTCGACGTCGGGCCACACGATCGGCCCTCCTCCGGAAAAAGTTGTAGGCCGTCGATCCCGTCGCGGTCGAGAAGAGGACGGTGTCGACCTTGAATGCCGAGATTTCTCGGCCGTCGACGCCGATGGACACTTCGAGCATCCGGAAATCGACGTCTTTTTCGATGGCGACTTCGTTGAGCGCCCAGTCCTTTTTAACCTTTCCGTCCGGGCCGACGATCGTGATGTCGATCGTCATTCGCGAATCGACGCCCCACGAACGCTCCGCGATCTGACGAACCACCTGCGGCGCATCGACGGGGTCGGCCTCCGAGAGAAAGCCGACGTGTCCGTAGTTGATTCCGAGTATCGGCACCCTGCCGGCCGGCCGAGCTCCGCGGCGTGGAGGATCGTTCCGTCCCCTCCGAGAACGAGGATGAGCTCGCATTCGGCCACACTCTGCCTCGTCGGACCTCGTTTCCGCCTCGAGTCCCGCCTCTTCGAGCAGACGCACGATTTTCGCCGACGATTCTGTGGCGGCGCCGCGCTTTCGGTGCGTGACAACGGCGATGCGTCGCGCCATTCAACTCCTCGCATTCTCTCCCGCAGGCCCTTGGGCTACGGCTTGCTCGATTGCTGCGTCTACGTTCGCGCACGAAGAATCGGCGGCGCCCGCCCGCATGTACAGGAAACACTCTACATTTCCAGCGGGTCCGGGCAGCGGCGAAGGCGCGGCGCCCGCGATGGAAAGCGCCGTTGGCCTCGGCGCAGATCTGCTACCGCGCATCGCCCAGGCGTGCAGGGACGTGTCGCGCACAACCCCTCCGCTTTCCAAGCCGCTCCTTGCCCACCCTCAAATTGGGGTTTGACCAAAAGGAGGAAGTCGGCGGGGGTCGGCCGCCCTCACGAGCGCCGGAATGACGAGCGTGAGCGATATGAACGACAGGTCGCCGACGACGAGGCCGGGCGCGGGGGCGACTAGCGCGGGATCAAGGTGCGCACGTTCGTCCTTTCGACGACGGTGACTCTCGGGTCCTCCCGCAGCCGCCAGGCGATCTGCCCGTAACCGACGTCGACGGCGACGACGTGCGCCGCGCCCCGCCGCAAAAGAACGTCCGTGAAGCCGCCCTGGAGGCGCCGGCGTCCAGGCACCTGACGCCTTCACCGCCGGGCCGCCCTCGCCGAGCAGATCGAGGGCGCGATCAGCTTCCAGGCTCCCCGCGAAACGTAGTCCTCCCGCTCGCTTTCGACGACGAGCAGCGGCTGGGCGGGGTCCATTTGCCGGGCGGCCTTCGCACGGCCTCGCCGTCAGGAGCACTTTCCCCGCCGCGATCAGTTCCCGAGCATGCTGCCGGGAAGGGCGAGGTTGCGGCGCACCAATTCGGCATCGACTCTGATCAGCCGCCCCATGTTTCCCTCCTTCACGCCTGAGCCGAGGAAAGGGTGCGCCCTCAGCCTTCAAGCACATTCTCGAGAGATTCGATCGTCTTGTCGACGTCGTTCCCGTCCGGCTCTTTCTTCCGCGCTTTCAAGCTCGCGCAAAGCTTCCTCGGGATCGAAAGGCGCTTGCGGAACGGGCGGCCGCGGAGAGGCGAAGTCAACGGACCACCGTGATTTCGCCGACCGCCGCGTCGAGGTCGGCCCCCGCGTCCGCGGCTTTCCAGGCGGCGTGCACGAGGGCGCGATATTCGTCGAGGTTCAGGGTTGGGCCCGCAGCCACGTCGATCTCTTTTTCACCGAAGAGGCGGACCCCGCTCTCGGTCCAGCGGGCTTGGGCCGATCCGACCGTGACCGTTCCCGCCTTGGCACGTCTCCGGAGCCGATGTCTTCCCCTGTCGTCGATTCGCTCGTCTCCGGCCTGACGACTGTGCTCGTCCCGGTCTGGCGACTGTGCTCGTCTCCGGTTTCGACGAGGCACCTCGGATACGGCTCGTTGAGCCCTCGCATGTCGTCGCAAAGGAAGGTCGGCCGAACCTCGGCGGCGCCAGGCAGATGTTGCGGGCACTGGCGAGGCCCGTGAGAACGTGAAGGCAGTCGATGCCTGCGCTGACGGCGCCCTTGATGTCCGTGTCGAGATTGTCGCCGATCGCGAGGGGCTTGCGAGAATCGAGCCCTCGGGCGGCGGCGAGGAAGATTTCGGCTCGGGTTTGCCGCCCGAGATCGGTTTGACGCCGGTCGAAAGGGAAACTGCGCCGACGAGGGCGCCGTTGCCGACCATCAGCCCGCGCTCGCGCGGAATGACGAGATCCAGGTTCGTGGCGATGTAGAGCGCGCCGCCCGGATGGCCAGGGCGGCCTCGGAAAGGTCGTGCCACGTCACGTCTTGGAAGAAGCCCTGAAGGACGGCGTCAGGGGCCGTCGTCCGCGGAGCGCACGATTTTCAGCCCGCGTTCCTCGACGGCGCCGATAAGCCCTGCCCCGCCGATGACTAGGATTTTTCGCCTCTTCTCCGCACCGCTTCGGCGGCTATGTCCGCTCCCACCTGCGCGGAGGTCACCACGTCCGCCGCGACTGCTGGAAAGCCGAGGGACGCCAAGTGCCGGGCGACGTCGTCCGTTGTGCGCGAGGCGTTGTTCGTCACGTAGACGTGGCGCAAAACCGCTAGCTACCGCGCGGGCGACTTCTTCGGGGCGTGCTCAATGGCCTCGTTCCGAGGTAGCAGAACTCCGTCAAGGTCGAAGACCCGGCGTCGTACCGTTCCGCGAGGGTTTGATCCAGCGCGCTCACCGTACATCGCCGCCTTCGGAGTCGATCTCGTTTTCAGGGGCGCTCCTTGTCTTCTTCGGGCGCTGCCTCGTCTTCGGCTCTCAATCGTTTCGAAGTGCTCCCCGTCCGACTCCCTCCGGCTGCGGAGCGCCCTTCCGTTCGGGATTCTCCGCCGCCCTCGGGGACCTTCTCGGCCTCGCGATCCCTCCAGCCTCAGAATCTTCTCGGACGTCGGAATCCTCTCGGACCTCAGAATCCTCTCGGACCTCAGAATCCTCTCGGACGTCGGGGCCGTCACCAGCCTCGAGGACCACTCCAGGCTCGAATTCCCCCTGCCTCAGAATCTCTGGTTTCCTCAGACTCGTCAGATTCACCGCCGTTCTGGGCTTTGCCGCAGTCGCGATCAAACGGATCGCCGTCCGTTTCGTCTCATACCGGCCGTCATCGGCCTCGGCAGCTATACTGGCTGTCATCGGCCTCGGCGACGTACTGGACGCCGTCGGATTCGGCATCGTACCGAAGTTCATCGTTTTCGGCGTCTTCAGGGCTCGTCGCCATAGCGGCCGTCGGCCTCGTCGCCATAACCAGAGTCGTCCGACCCGTCGTCATAGCTGGCGTCGGCGTCGTCGGATTCTTCCTCGTAAAGGTCGACTTCTCCTTCGTCGGACAGAAACGGACTCCCACGAAGCGCGCAGCTCCTTGGCTTCTTCCTCACGCCCGAGCTCCTCGAGGCGGTCGGCTCGGATGAGCTCGACGCGGGCCCGCAGATCTTCTTCAAAGTTTTTCGACTGCAAGTTTCTCGATCACGCACAGCCCGCCTTCGGAATCGCCTGTGTCAGCCTTGGCGCCGGAGAATACTAGGGCAAGCTCAATCTTTGATTCGGCGTCAAGCCTTGACAAGGGATTTCCGAAAATGAATGCAAGAGCTTTTTCGAGCGTCCGAGGCCGCGCTCGAGATCCGCTTCGATAGCCACATGACTGTAATCGTCCGTCATTCGACGGTGACGTGCAGTTCGCGCAAGACTTCGGAGTACCTTCCAGTCATGTAGGCCCGCGAGACCGAGGGCTTCGCGCACCACATCCACGCGCGAAGCGCGGCGATAGACCGCCTGGGCATGCTCATAAGACAATTCAGGGTCGACGTCGAGCATCGATCCGGCGTAAACAGGTGACGCGCAACACGTTCCGAGTTTTCTTTTGAAAGGGGTGGTGAGCCGACGGCGCGACTCGGCATCGAGGTCCTTTTCGGACACCGAATCCGGCACAATCGGATCACGTCGCCCGCGAGGAGCGTCGGCGTGCCTGTCGTCGCGTCGGTCGGAGTATCCGCCGCGGTCCTCATAGCGCTTGCCGCCGCGATACCCGTCACGCTCACCGTACCGGCGATCCCCGATCGCCGTAGCGGTCCTCGCGACGGTCCGAATACCCGCCGCGGCGATCGTCCCGATCCGGCGTACCGGCCGCCGCGGTCCTCGTAACGCTTGCCGCCGCGATACCCGTCGCGGTCGTTGTACCGGTTGGGGCGACGGTCATTGTCGCGGTCCTCCCACCGACGACCCGACCCACGCGAATCCTTCCGGTCCCTCGAACCGATCCTCGCGTCGGTCGGGGTACTCCTGCGGTCCTCATAGCGCTTGCCGCCGCGATACCCGTCACGCTCACCGTACCGGCGATCCCCGATCGCCGTAGCGGTCCTCGCGACGGTCCGAATACCCGCCGCGGCGATCGTCGCGATCCGCGTACCGGCCGCCGCGGTCCTCGTAACGCTTGCCGCCGCGATACCCGTCACGGTCGTTGTACCGGTCGGGGCGACGAGTCATTGTCGCGGTCCTCCCACCGACGACCCGACCCACGCGAATCCTTCCGGTCCCTAGAACCGATCCTCGCGTCGGTCGGAGTATCCGCCGCGGTCCTCATAGCGCTTGCCGCCGCGATACCCGTCACGCTCACTGTACCGGCGATCCCTCGATCGCCGTAGCGGTCCTCGCGACGGTCCGAATACCCGCCGCGGCGATCGTCGCGATCGGCGTGACCGGCCGCCGCGGTCCTCGTAAGGCGCCGCCGCGATACCCGTCGCGGTCGTTGTACCGGTTGGGGCGACGGTCATTGTCGCGGTCCTCCCACCGACGACCCGACCCGCGCGAATCCTTCCGGTCCCTCGAACCGATCCCTCGCGCGTCGGTCGAGAGTATCCGCCGCGGTCCTCTGAGCGCTTGCCGCCGCGCATACCCGTCACGCTCACCGTACCGGCGCGATCCCCGATCGCCGTAGCGGTCCCGCGACGGTCCGAATACCCGCCGCGGCGATCGTCGCGATCCGCGTACCGGCCGCCGCGGTTCTCGTAACGCTTGCCGCCGCGATACCCGTCGCGGTCGTTGTACCGGTTGGGGCGACGGTCATTGTCGCGGTCCTCCCACCGACGACCCGACCCGACGCGAATCCTTCCGGTCCCCAGAACCGATCCTCGCGTCGGTCGGAGTATCCGCCGCGGTCCTCATAGCGCTTTGCCGCCGCGATACCCGTCACGCTCACCGTACCGAGCGATCCCCGATCGCCGCCGGAGCTGCGGCGTTCGGAAAGCCGACTGCCATCCTGAGAATGGGCGCTCACTGCGCTCGTTGCTTGTTGAGACGTTGGGGTCCTCGGTCATGTCCATCCTCGGTGTTTCAGTTTTCAGCAAAGTAAGTTTTTGCCTTTATGCCTCAAGGCAAAAAGGTCAGGCCCCACAAGCATACCCGCACTGGTGTGTGGGTGCAGGTAAAAGCGCCGTTTATGGTCGGGTTCACGGTGGCCGTGGCCGGTGCGTGTGTGGCCGGTGTGGACTGTCGTGTGCTGGGGTGCGGTGTGGCGGTGTGGCCCGGTGTGGCCCCCGCGTGTGGATGCTCTGTGTGCATGTGCGAGAAAGGGCCCGTGGCGGGCCCCCTTTGTGGTGTGCAGGCGAGCGGTGTCCCATCTCTCCCACACCCTGGCGGGTGCAGTACCATCGGCGCTGGCAGTCTTAGCTTCCGGGTTCGGAAAGGGAAAAGTCCGGGCGTGTCCCTGCCGCTGTGGCCGCCGCCACGCTTGCCGGGCCTGATCATGCGTTCTCGCCTGAGGCGAGGTGTGGGATCGGGTATCGCATAGCGACGCGTGTCGTTTTGACCTCCCCGACCCTGCCGGCATGAGGGTGGTTGTGTTGGTCGGTCGGCCCAGTAGTGCCGGTCGGCTTCACTCTTGCGGGGGCGTCCACGTCCGGTCTATCAACCCCGTCGTCTTCGCCTCCCACCGCGGTGGCGGAGAACTCGTCTTGAAGCGGGCTTCCCGCTTAGATGCTTTCAGCGGTTATCCCTCCCGAACGTAGCCAACCAGCCGTGCTCCTGGCGGAACAACTGGCACACCAGAGGTTCGTCCGTCCCGGTCCTCTGGTACTGGGGACAGCCCTTCTCAATTCTCCTGCGCGCGCAGCGGATAGGGACCGAACTGTCTCACGACGTTCTGAACCCAGCTCGCGTACCGCTTTAATGGGCGAACAGCCCAACCCTTGGGACCTACTCCAGCCCCAGGATGCGACGAGCCGACATCAGGTGCCAAACCATGCCGTCGATATGAACTCTTGGGCAGGATCAGCCTGTTATCCCCGGGGTACCTTTTATCCGTTGAGCGACGGCGCTTCCACACGCGACCGCCGGATCACTAGTTCCCACTTTCGTGCCTGCTCGACCTGTCAGTCTCACAGTCAAGCCCCCTTGTGCACTTGCACTCGCCACCTGATGACCAACCAGGCTGAGGGGACCTTTGAGCGCCTCCGTTACCCTTTAGGAGGCAACCGCCCCAGTTAAACTACCCACCAGGCACTGTCCCTGACCCGGATCACGGGCCGAGGTTAGGAGCCCAACACGCCAGAGTGGTATTTCACCATGCGACTCCCCTGCCAGCGCGCGACCGGATCACCGTCTCCCACCTATCCTACACAAAACCGCGCCGAACACCCATATGCAAGCTGTAGTAAAGGTCCTGGGTCTTTCCGTCCTGCTGCGCGAAACGAGCATCTTTACTCGTACTGCAATTTCACCGAGTTCGTGGTCGAGACAGCGGAGAAGTCGTTACGCCATTCGTGCAGGTCGGAACTTACCCGACAAGGAATTTCGCTACCTTAGGATGGTTATAGTTACCACCGCCGTTTATGGGGCTTAACTTCCCGGCGTCACCCACACGGAGGGCTGACCGGTCCGCTTAACCTTCCAGCACCGGGCAGGCGTCGGTCCGTATCATCGCCTTGCGGCTTAGCACGGACCTGGTGTTTTTGATAAACAGTCGCTTCTCCTGGACTCTGCGGCCCTCGACACGCTCCGCCGCACGGACGGACCACGCTCAGGGCCCCCCTTCTCCCGAAGTTACGGGGGCATTTTGCCGAGTTCCTTGACCACGAGTCACTCGAACGCCTCGGTATACTCTACCTGACCACCTGTGTCGGTTTCGGGTACGGGCGGACAACGGCCTCGCGTCGATGCTTTTTCTCGGCAGCACAGGATCACCCGCTTCCCCATCAGCGGTCCCCATCAGGCCTCACCCACAAGCCGCCGGGATTTGCCTCGGCGGCGGCCACACCCTGGCCGTGCCAAGCCACAAGACACGGACGGGCCACCTCACTGCGTCACACCTGTTACCACGCTTGCCACACAGACAGGCACGCCCCAGCGCCGCACGCCCCCACACCCCGAGCGCGGAAACAACGCACAGGGACGACAACGCCCCACCCAGCAGACATCGGACGGCCGCCGTCCGGTACGAATATCAACCCGTTGCCCATCGACTACGCCTGACGGCCTCGCCTTGAGGACCCGACTAACCCAGGGCGGATCAACCTGGCCCTGGAACCCTTTAGTCAATCGGCGGACGGGATTCTCACCCGCCACTCGTTACTCATGCCTGCATTCTCACTCCCACGCAGTCCACCGACGCTCACACGACGGCTTCCCCCGCAGGACGCTCCCCTACCCACCCCCAACGGGCGCCGCGGCTTCGGCGGTGTGCTGAGCCCCTGTACATTGTCAGCGCATCACCACTGACCAGTGAGCTATTACGCACTCTTTCAGGGATGGCTGCTTCTAAGCCAACCTCCTGGCTGTCACAGCAACGACACATCCTTTCCCACTAGCACACCCTTAGGGGCCTTAGCCGGCGATCCGGGTTGTTTCCCTCTCGACGACAAGCTATCCCCGCCGTCTCACTGCCACGCTCACCCCTTTGCGGCATCTCGGGTTTGGCTGACCTCAGTAACCCGGTGGGGCCCATCAGCCATCCAGTCGCTCTACCTCCGCAAAGAACCACGCAACGCTGCACCTAAATGCATTTCGGGAGAACCAGCTATCACGGAGTTTTGATTGGCTTTTCACCCCACCCACACTCATCCCCGGGTTTTCAACCCCGGTGGGTCGGGCCTCCACACGCTCTACACGCGCTTCACCCTGGACATGGGTAGATCACCCCGCTTCGGGTCTAGAACGCGCGACTGACCGCCATATTTCAGACTCGCTTTCGCTACGGCTCCCCCCACGGGTTAACCTCGCCACGCCCCTAACTCGCAGGCTCATTCTTCAAAAGGCACGCCATCACCCCCACAACGAAGGCTCTGACGGATTGCAGGGCGCCCGGTTTCAGGCACTCTTTCACTCCTCCCGGGACTGCTTTCACCTTTCCCTCACGGTACTCATCCACTATCGGTCACCAAGGGTATTCAGCCTTGACAAGTGAGTCTTACCACCTTCACACGAGATTCCACAGAGCCCCGTGCTACCTCAGGAACACACTCAGACAGCCGCCGCGATTTCGGCTAGGGGCTCACTCCACCCGGCGGCCTTCCCAGACCCTTCTGCCTACCCCGACGGTTTCTCACTGCCCGGCCGCACACCGGCACGGCCTGAGCATGCCCACAACACCGCACACGCACCGCCCGGCGGCTGATACACGCACACGGTTTAGGCTCCTCCGCCTTCGCTCGCCGCTACTGACGGAATATCTTCTCCAGCAGGTACTATGATGTTTCACTTCCCGCGTTCCCACCCGCGCCATGAACTTCACACACGGGCGACCAGGCACAACCCGGCCAGGTTCCCCCATTCGGACACCCCCGGATCACCGCTCGCTTGCCAACTCCCGAGGGCTTATCGCAGACTGCCACGTCCTTCTGGCCCTTGATGCCCAGGCATCCACCGAACGCCCTGCACACCCAACACCACACGCCGCCCCGCCCCACAACAGAGACACAGACGACGCGCACTACAAGATGCTCGCATCCGCTATACGATTCCCAAACACCACACCCACCCACACAGGCAGGCACAGGCACGGAGGCCCGACCGCCTGACAGCGCGCGCAGACAACACCACCACCAAAAACTCCCTAGAAAGGAGGTGATCCAGCCGCACCTTCCGGTACGGCTACCTTGTACGACTTAGTCCCAATCGCCAATCCCACCTTGCGACCGCTCCCCAAACAGGTGAGTCCACGGGCTTTCGGGCGTTACTGACTTTCGTGACGTGACGGGCGGTGTGTACAAAGGCCCGAGAACGTATTCACCGCAGCGTTGCTGATCTGCGATTACTAGCGACTCCGACTTCACGGGCCCGAGTTGCAGACCCCAGATCCGAACTGAGACCGGCTTTGAGGATTCGCTCCGCCTCACGGCATCGCCAAACCCTCTGTACCGGCCATTGTAGCATGCGTGAAGCCCAAGGCATAAGGGGCATGATGATTTGACGTCGTCCCCACCTTCCTCCGAGTTGACCCCAGCAGTCCCCCGTGAGTCCCCGCCACAACGCGCTGGCAACACGGGACGAGGGTTGCGCTCGTTGCGGGACTTAACCCAACATCTCACGACACGAGCTGACGACAACCATGCACCACCTGTGAACCGGCCCGAAGGCAGACGCGTCTCCGCGCCCTCCCGGCACATGTCAAGCCTTGGTAAGGTTCTTCGCGTTGCATCGAATTAATCCGCATGCTCCGCCGCTTGTGCGGGCCCCGTCAATTCCTTTTGAGTTTTAGCCTTGCGGCCGTACTCCCCAGGCGGGGAACTTAACGCGTTAGCTCCGGCGCAGAAATCCGTGGAACAGACCCCACACCCTAGTTCCCAACGTTTACAGCGTGGACTACCAGGGTATCTAATCCTGTTCGCTCCCCACGCTTTCGCTCCTCAGCGTCAGTGACGGCCCAGTGGCCTGCCTTCGCCATCGGTGTTCTTCCTGATATCTGCGCATTCCACCGCTACACCAGGAATTCCAGCCACCCCTGCCGCACTCCAGCCTGCCCGTACCCACTGCACGCGCGGAGTTGAGCCCCGCGTTTTCACAGCAGACGCGACAAGCCGCCTACGAGCCCTTTACGCCCAATAATTCCGGACAACGCTCGCGCCCTACGTATTACCGCGGCTGCTGGCACGTAGTTAGCCGGCGCTTCTTTGACGCGTACCCTCAACCCCGCCAAACGGAGCCTTGTCCCGCGCCGAAAGGGGTTTACAACCCGAAAGCCTCCATCCCCCACGCGGCGTCGCTGCATCAGGCTTGCGCCCATTGTGCAATATCCCCCACTGCTGCCTCCCGTAGGAGTCTGGGCCGTATCTCAGTCCCAGTGTGGCCGACCACCCTCTCAGGCCGGCTACCCGTCGACGCCTTGGTAGCCATCACCCCACCAACAAGCTGATAGGCCGCGAGCCCATCCCCCGCCGAAACATCTTTCCCCGCCCAGCCATGCGACCAGACAGGCACATCCGGTATTAGACCCCGTTTCCAAAGCTTATCCCGAAGCAGAGGGGCAGGTTGCCCGCGTATTACTCACCGTTCGCCACTAATCCACACCACCCCGAAAGGACAGCGCTTCATCGTTCGACTTGCATGTGTTAAGCACGCCGCCAGCGTTCGTCCTGAGCCAGGATCAAACTCTCCACAAAAACAAAAATTGCAGACAGCCCAAAACAGGCCCACAAACCCCGATCCCCCACAGGCCGGGCAAGCCGCCCCTGCCCCACACAGGAGACACGACGACACAATCGTCATCCACACGCACTATCAAGCAATCAACCACCACGCCCACCCCGCACACACACCCACACAGGCACACGCACAGGGAGAACACAACCGCCGCACCCACAACCAGGCCCGGCAGCAGACAACAACACTACACCCCACCCCCACCCCACAACCCCCACCCACGTGACCCCCACCACACCCCACACACACCCCACACACAAGCCTGAAGGACCACCGGACCACGCAACACCCCCGACACCACCACAACAAAAACCACCGCAAACCAGACCGACGACACCCCCGCCACAGACCCCCAGGAAAAATATCCGACAACCAAAAACCTTTCCGCCATCGTCACAGCCCAGCGCCGCCGTCACACCCCCAACCCACGCACCACCAGATCATACAACCCCAACCACAGCCAAATTCCTCTTCCCCTTACGCAAAAGAACCACACCCCCAGCAAGAAGATCCGACAAACCAAGAACCTTCGCACCATCGTCGATCTTTGAGTTGTTCAGGTACAAACCGCCCGACGCGACGGTGCGCCTAGCGGCCCCAAGCCCTTCTCAAGGCCCGCTGCGACAAAAAGCTCAATGAGGCGTCCCCACTGCCCCTTCCGCGCGAGGAAGCTCTGCAACGGCGTCGGCGAGCGTGCGGGCGTCAAGGGATTCGAGGCCGCCCCCGCCGAAAAGGGCTTGAGAGGCGGCTTTGACGCGCTCGGTCGCATCTGCGCCGTGAACCCATGTCGTCCATCTTCCGCCAAGGCCTTCTGCGCCTCGCGGGCGTGCGGGCGCTCCGCCAGAGACCGTTTCAAGCTCGGCGATCTCTTCGCGGGTTCTGAACGTGAAGACCTTGAGCATGTGAATGACGTCGTCGTCGGCGGTGTTGAGCCAGAACTGGTAGAACTTGTAGGGGCTGAACATCTCGGGATTGAGCCAGATCGCCCCTCCGGCGGTCTTGCCGAACTTCGTTCCGTCCGACTTCGTGATGAGCGGATTCGTCATGACGTGGACGGATTCGCCCTCAACCTTCCTGATGAGGTCCATGCCGCCGACGAGGTTGCCCCACTGGTCGTTCCCGCCGACTTCCAACGTGCACCCATAGCGGCGGTACAGCTGGAGGTAGTCGTTGGCCTGAAGGATCTGGTAGCTGAATTCCGTGAAGGAGATTCCTTCGTCGGATTCGAGCCGGCGAGCGACGGTGTCCTTTGAGAGCATCGTTCCCAGCCGGAAGTTCTTCCCGATGTCCCGCAGGAAATCGATGGTGGACATCGGGCCGGTCCAGTCGAGGTTGTTGACGATTACGGGCGGGGTGTTCGTCGAAGTCGAGCAGCGATTCGAGCTGACCGCGCAGAGCCGCGGCCCAGCCGGCGACGACGTCGGCCTCGTTGAGATTGCGTTCCTCCTTGCGCCCCGAGGATCGCTCGATGAGCCCTGTGGCCCCGCCGACAAGGGCGAGCGGGTTGTGGCCGACCATTTGAGGTGCCTCATCACCTTGACCGCGACGAGATGCCCGTGATGGAGGGAGGCCGCCGTCGGATCAAAGCCGCAATGAAGGTGACGGGGCCTTCGGCAAGCGCCGCGCGCAACGCGTCGATGTCGGTGTGTTGGGCGATGAGCCCGCGCCACTGAAGCTCGTCGAGGATGTCCGTCAGGTTCCGTGCCTTTCGATCTCGTGATTTGACAGCTGGAAGATTTCCTGATTTTTCCAGTATGCCACAGGCCGCTCACGGAGCCCGCGAGGGCGCCGTGAGCGGAATGGGCGGCGATCGGAAGGCCGCGGATTCGCGGCGGCGAGATCACATATCGGCCACGACGAGGCCCCTGACTTCCTCGCCGACGTCGATAGGCACTTCGACGCCGGACATACGCGGAGTCCAACGAATCCCCGGCCCGATCTCCTTGAGCACCGACGGGGCAACGGATCGTCGAGGTCGAGCGCTGTCAGCCGGATGTCGACCCACCCGGTCACCGGGCGGGCCGCGTCGAGGATTCAGTGAGGCCCCTCGTAGAAATCGTGCTCGTCACCTTTGCCCAAGGCGACGAGCCCCTCGGGCGACGCCGACCTTCACGAGAAGGGACGAGGTCGCCCGGCTCCATCCCCGAACGCCGCGAGCCGGTGTTCACTGCATGTCGATCGCCCGCCGCCGTCGACGACCGGCAGCCACTTTGCCCAGTCGGGATAAGGGTCGTAGTGCAGTTTGGGGTTGACGAGAAAAAGAAAGGCGCGTCGCATCGGCCTCGCATCCTCGGCCGGGGCGCCTCGCCATGCGGTGTCGTCCATGTTGCGAGTCTATCGCCGCAAAAGGAGGCCGCCTCGGTTTTCGCGCTCTCGCACACCGCCCCGAAGGGCGGCGATACGTACCGCCGTTCGGCTTCTCAGCGAAAAGAAGCCAGGCGAAAAGGGAAAGACTGGGCGAAAAAGGAAAGACTAGGCGAGGGAAAGAAGCTCAGCGCGGATTTCTTCCGCCCGTTCGGGGCTGGACGTGATCACGAGGATGGTGTCGTCGCCCGCCAAACATCCGAGCACCCCGTCGATCATCGCCCTGTCTGTCAACGGCCAAGATGTTGGCGGCGCCGGGGCGTGCGCAAGACGAGTTGACTGCCCGCGCACTGGGCGCTCACAAGCACCTCGGGCACCAACGTTCGAGCTGGGCCCGCGCACCTGCGCAGCCTTGTACAACTCGGCCTCGTCCGGGATCCTGTAGATTTGGCGTCCGCTCCTGTTGCGAACCTTGCAGTCGCCTTGAGCTCGTCAGATCTCCGGACAGGGTCGCCTGCGTGACCGATATGCCGGCTTCGCGCAAAAGGCCGCGAGCTCCCCTGAACCCTACGGACTTGTCCGCAGGATGCTCACTATCAATGCTTGCCGCGCGGTTCGCGACGTCGGCACGGGCGCACTAGCCATCATTCACTCCGATCCGAACAAAAGTACGCAAGCAGATGCGTCATCGCGAATAACTATACGCTCTTGCGGAAGGAAAGCATGCCTCGGCAAAGACGGTTGGCGCCGAAACGCCCGCCGTACTCATCGCGCGTGAAAGGTTCCCAATCGCCTCGACGAAGCGAGAATACTCGGCTCGCTGAGCCTCCACAGGCTCGCGCACCGCGAATCCAGCCCGCTCGTCAAGCGCTCTGGCAAGCTGGGACAACACCCGTTCTCGCGCCGCATTCGATGCCCGAGAACGCATGACGCCCGCGCTGATCCACACCGCCAAAAGGCGGCGAAGGCCCGGACCGATGAGAATGATCGGCAGCCCGACCCCCGACCGCCTTCGGCGGATCGAACATTCCCAAAAGCGGCCCAGAAAAAGAGCCAGAGACCCCCGACGGCGACGCAGCCAACGACGCTCGAAGAGGGCGCGAGTCACGCCCTACCAGGACGGTTGCTCCGAATCGCCCACTTCGATGTGCTTTCGCCGCGTCTCCCGTGCTTTCAATGAGCCTCACGGTGCGGGCGTCGACGTCCCGGGCGACCGAGGACTTCACGACGTCGGAGGTGCGGCCAACTCGTTGTCGACATGAGGTCCGCACGGCCATTTGAGCGAGCCGGTATCCGAGCCGGCTCGGGTATGTAGCGCGGAATCCGCTGGGCCCGACGACGGCGTCCGAGCGGATCGAGGCGCGATGCGCGCTCGCGACTTCACGGAGTCTCTCGCCTGCTTCGCAGATCGTACGAACGCGCAGCGGCCTCCGCGACGGCGTCTCCTCCCGCGGCGCTGACCATCGCGCGGGCCGCAGGCATGAAATCGGCGTGAACGGCGCTCGGAGAAGCGCCGCCGTCCTTGCGCGAGGCCACGGCCAACGTCTCGCCTGCGGATCGAAGATCCGCCCCCAACCTGCAGGCGGGCTGCGTTTCGTTTGGACACGATCTCCGTGATAGAACGGCGAAGCTGCTCAACGCCCTCGCCCGTTCGCGCCGACGTCGGGGATCAATCGGTCGCGAAAGCCCGTCTGTGAGCCAGCAGCCCCCGCGCGTCGACAAGAACGACGTTCTTCTCGCGTTGTGCGAGCCTGTCGACCTGGTTGAGGACCACGAGGGTGACTGCTCCATGCTCGCCGAAATGCTTGAGGTACTCCCTGTGCAGCAAGGCGTCGGCATACTTTGCGGGTCGAGGACGAAAACGACGACGTCGGCCCTCGATCACCCGATCGGCGGCGCTGCGGTGCTCCTCCTCCGTCGAGAGTCGAGGTCGGGCGGATCGACGAGAATCACGCTATCGTCGCCGAAGCGCTCGGAAGGACGTGGCGAGGGCCGACGCCCATCAATCGAGAGCACCTCGAGGTCTCGCGTCCCAGAAACCGAGAGCGGCTCGGCGGTCGTCGGCCTCGTGGGCGCGACCTCCGCGACAAAGCTCGCCGACAGGGGCGTTGACAAGCGAGGATTTCCCGCTTCCCGTCGCGCCCGCGAAAGCGACGACGGTGTTCTCTCCCCGATCTGGACTCGGTCTCGCGCGCGGAGCCGACCTCGGCCTCGCGCATTCGTCCGGAAATACAGGCGAGCGGCCCCGATGGCGTCGTCCGGTTCCAACAAGCCCGCTTCGATGCTCATCTCGCGCTCATTCTCATCCCTTCTCTTCGCGCGCCGACTCGATGTCGTCGCACGCGGTCTGGATTCCCACGGCGATCCCGGGATCCGTCTCAGCCTCGCGGCACACGTCGCGGAACGGATCGAGATCGGCCCGACGAACTTTCCTGGCGCGCACAAGGAGCTCCTCTCGCGCGCGTTTTGCCATCTTTCGAACGGCGTCGCCGTCGAAAACGGCTTCAACAGCTTTTCGGGAGGGAACTGCGGTGCCTCCGGTGACGCCGTCTCCCGTTGGCCAGTCCCTTCGCGGAGGCGAACGTGACGATGACCAGGGCGGCCTCCATCGCCTTCGCACCGATCGATGCGGCCTGCGCCGAGGCCGCCTTTCCGCCGCCTTCCTCCTGCACGATCGCGGCAAGCGCCTGTCTCCACCGGCGGACCGTTTCGACCGCCTGCCGCCCCCAGTCGTCATTCGGACGCACAGCCGCACTCGCCGCGGCGCCCGCGAGGCCTCGGCGCCCGACAGCTGACGCCATGCGTCGTCCACGGAACGCGCCGCCCTTTCGGCCTCGGCTGTCAACAGGAAGCCGCCAGGCGGCCTCGAGTTCGCCTCAATTTCGCGCGACCGGCAGCGGGTCGTTTGGCTTTCGGCTTGCCCCTTTGAACCATCCGGCGACGCGGTCGCGGATTCCCCCGTCGATCCGACGATCGAACGCATCGTCCGATTCGCGCCGACCGCCTCGTTCCATCGGTTTAGAGCCTCGCGGCGCACGAGGCGCCCGTCCTCGACGGAGGCGATGATCGATCCGATGGCGACGCCGTCGGCCCTCGCGATATCGCCGCGCATGGCGCGTTGAAGGTCGATCTGCTCTTTGAGCCCCTCGACGATCGGGTCGCACTGTTCAATGAGCGCGTCCACCGCTCCGGCAGAGTCTGCCTGGCCACGCGAGAGCAGAGCCGGCCCGTCGTGCGATAGGCCCGCAAGCCACGTCTTGATGGGGGCGACGTCCTCGAGGGATCCGGCCGTCGCCGTCGATCCTCTCGGATATGGCGAAAAGCGGGGCATGGCCAAGACCGCGCTCGGCGAGCCTGTGTGAAAGGTCGGAGCGCACCTGCGCCCCGACGCCCGAGGGGACGCGGTTGAGGACCACCGCAATGACGATGTCGCGTGAAACGGCTTCGTTGAGCATCGACCAGGGAATCGCGTCGGCGTAGCGGGCCGCGCTCGTGACGAAAAGCCACAGGTCGGCGGCGGCGAGCAGCTGGGCGGCGAGGCGCCGATTGTCTTCGACGACCGAGTCGATGTCAGGAGAGTCGAAGCGCGATTCCCTCGGGCAGCTCGCTTGCTGTCGGCCAAGGCGAGCTCGGAGTGGGCGCCGTCGTCCACGTCTGTGCTCTGCACCCTCGCCAAGCTCGGCAGAATGCTCTGATCCGCAAACCAGGCCCCGTCCTCTTCGCGGTGGACGAGCAGCGGACGCCGCGTCGTGGGCCTGATGGCCGTCGCCTTGGCCACGTTTTTCGCCAGAGCAGCGAGTTGACGAGCGTCGATTTGCCCGCGCCCGTCGAACCTCCGACCACGGCCAGCAGCGGCGCGTCAATCCGCGAAAGCCTGGGAAGGATGTAGTCGTCAAGCTGACGAAGAAACCTCGGACGTCGCCCTGGCGCCGTCCGAAGCCAAGGGCGTCTCGAGAGGGAACGAGACGTCTTCGAGGATGTCGCGCAGGCGCCGAGCGCCTCCTCGAGTTCCTCCTAGAAGCTATGGGAATGCTCATTTTAGTCTCTTTCAACTGCGGGAAGTAATCCGATGATTCTGGCACCCATGCGTCGGGGTCGGCTTCGACCTGTTCGCCCGTACGGATGTCTTTGACCTGCTCCCCTTCATCGGTCGAAAACCAGACGAAGGGAATGCCGCGTCTGTCGGCGAACTTGATCTGTTTGCCGAATTTGGCCGCGGTTGGCGAGACGTCGGTGGGAATCCCGCGACGTCTCAACTTCATGGCTGTAGCCGTCGCGGCAGCCCTGGCGCCCTCGTCGTTGACCGCGATGAGGACGCAGGTGGGGACTCTTCCCTCGTCGCGCTCACCGTCGCCCTGCCGATCAGGCGCGAGACGAGCCTCGAAAACTCCGATGGAAAGCCCGACGCCGGGATACGCGCGTTTGCCGTCGCTCACGAGCGAATCGTACCGCCCGCCGGAACAGATCGAGCCCAGATCCTCGTGGCCGACGAGGACGGACTCGTAAACCGAGCCGGTGTAGTAATCTAAGCCTCTGGCGATCTTGAGGTCGGCCACGACCGAGCCCGGAATGAGCGCGTTGGCCCCTTCGACGAGGCGCACAAGCTCGTCAAGGCCCTCCTCGAGCAGATCCGAACGCTGCGAGCTCCCCGAACGCGGTCGGCCGCCGACGCGTCGCCTCCCGAGATGTCCAGCGAGCCTGAGGGCGAGATCGGCCTGCTGCGGCGTCGTCCCTCGCCTTCTCGACGAGGGTCTGCGCAACCGCGGCCGGGCCGATCTTGTCGAGTTTGTCGACGATCCGCAGCGTCTCGCCGACGTCCTCGATTCCGACCGCCTCGCAAAAATCCCTGGGCAATTTTTCGGTTGGAAGCCCGTATGACGACCCGCGGGATCGGCAGACCCGACAGGGCATCGACCATGACGAGGGGAAGTTCGACCTCGTTGTGGAAGGAAGCGTCTGCTCGCCGACGACGTCGACGTCAGCCTGCACGAACTCGCGAAAACGCCCGTCCTGCGGCCTTTCCCCGCGCCAAACCTTCTGTATCTGGTAGCGCTTGAACGGAAAGTCGAGCTTTCCGGCGTGTTCCAAAACGTACCGGGCAAGCGGAACCGTCAGGTCGAAATGAAGGCCCATCTCCGAATCTTGGGACGGCCCGCCCTGCAGGCGGCTCAGGACGTAGATCTCCTTGGAGGTCTCTCGCTTGCGCAACAGCTGGTCGAGAGGCTCGACCGCGCGGGTCTCGATCCCCGAAAAACCATGCAGCTCGAAGGTGCGGCGCAGAGCGTCGAGAATGCGGTCTTCGACGATCCTGTCCTGCGGCAACCACTCGGGAATCCGGAGAGGGGCAATCTTCATGGGGACTATTGTTCCACGATTGGCGCCCATCCCGGCATCCGGGCGAATCGCCGGAGAAAGGGCGCGCATTCGGTTCAATTTCAGGCCATTTCACCTGACATTGCAAGCTTCAGATAGTGCGAACGCTCCTTTTCCCTCCCCATCGTCGAGGAAGGGCCGTGCCCGGGGAAGAAAACGGTTGCGGGATCGATCACTCTCGCCAGCGTCCGCAACGACTCCGCCGCCGCAGCGGGGTCGCCCCCGGGAAGGTCCGTCCGCCCGACGCCGTCCCTGAAGAGCACGTCGCCGCTGAGCATGAGCTTCTCGCCGAAAACTCCTTCGGGGAAGACGACGGACTCGCGATCCGGATCGATCGCCCCCGACAGAAGGAAAACGCTCGAACCCTCCGTGTGCCCCGGCGCGGGGATCGCTCGCATCGCCACGCCGGGCACGATCTGCCGGCCCTCGCCCTCGAAGAACTCTCGGGGGAGCGCCGCGGTTCCCTTCGGCTTGATCCAGGAATGCCCGCTGGCCTCGGGGAAAACGCCCGCCGCGGCGGGGCCCATGGCCGCCGGATCCTCCATTCTGTACAGGGTCCGGGCCTGGAACGTAGACCGGCGCTTCGCCGGCAATCACCCCCGAGTCCACACGTGGTCGATGTGCCCGTGGGTGCACAGCACGCAGCCGAGGCTCAATCGCCGAGAAGCCAGGGGTTTTCTCGATCCATTCGGCCGACCCCGCGCCGGGGTCCACAACGAGGGCGACCCGCTGCTGCGAATCGGCGACGATGTAGCAATTCGCTTCGATGAGGGTCCGATTGTAGCGGAGAAAGATCATGGTTGTACGCTATCGTTTTCAAGGCTTCCGTGTCGACGGGGCGGCGGCGTTCGCAGGGTGGACAGCCCGGGCGGAGGCCGCGATTTTGGTTTTACAATGTTTTCCACAACGCTGTTTCTTACGGCGTACAGTCACGCCGTCTCCCAAGGAGCTTCTGACCGAGTCGACCACGCCTCCGACGCCTAAGCCAGTGCCGCGTCCGATTCCCAAGCCCCGTCCGGCCGGGGCCGCCAAACCGGCGCCTTCGCGAAGCGATTCCGCAGCGGCGGACGCCGCAGCGTGGGGAAGGGTGGACGACGAAGGGAATGTGTAGCTGCGCTCGGGCGACGGCGAACGCATCGTCGGGCACATGCCGCCGAGGGTCGAAAGGACGCCTTGGCCATCTACGTCCGCCGTTACCTTGATTTTGAGCTCAGCTCGCCCTCATCGAGGCGCGGGTGGAAACAGTCAATCCCGAAGAGTCCGCCTCGGCGCTTCGAGCCTTCGACAAGCAAAACGTCGCCAATCCTTCGGCCGTGGGCGACATCGAGGGGCTGCGAAATCGCTCCGCCGCCCTCGCCTCCCGGATTTCGGTGCTTCGAACCGGCACAAATAAGCCAAGCGCGAGCAGGCAAAGGCCGAAGCGCGCGCGCAGCGCAGGCGCTCGTCGAACGCGCCGAGGCCGTGCGGCCTCGGTCGACACGCCGATCAACTGGAAGGACACGCGGGCAGAGCTCATGGAGCTTTTTCGAACGTTGGAAAGACGCGCAAAAAGAACGGCCCTCGCATCAGCAGGGTCCACGAACGAGCGCATTGTGGAAGCGCCTTTCGCACGCGCGCAAGGTGTTTGAGGACGCCCGCAGAGCGTTCTTCGCCAAACTCGGGAAGGAGCGCGCACGTCGTCGCCGCGAAAGAACGGCTCATCAGCGAGGCTGAGGCGATCGCTCAGTCGACCGACTGGCGTGAGACGAGCAACGAAATGCGGCGTCTCATGGACGAATGGAAGGCCGCGGGAAGGGCGTCCAAACACGACGACAGCAAGCTGTGGGAGCGTTTTATGGCCGCGCGGGAGGTCTTCTTTTTCCGCGCGTTCGGCGCACCACGCCGCCGTCGACCAGGGAGTTCGCGAGCAATCTCGCCGCCAGCTCGAGTTGCTGGCCGAGGCGGAGGCCCTTCTGCCCATCGACGACATCGACGCCGCCCGGGCGGCCTACCGCGACATCGGCGAACGCTGGGAGGCCATCGGCATGGTGCCGCGTTCCGACTATCCGAGGGTCGAGGGCCGAATGAAACAGATCGCGGACGAGATCCGCCGCGCCGAGGACGAGCGGTGGCGACGGACGGATCCGGAAAAGCGGCGTTCGACCGGCATGGCGGCCCAGCTGGAAGCGCTCATCGCCGAACTCGACGAAATAGCCGCCGCGAAAAGAAGCCGGGGACGAGGCCAGGTCAAAAGCTCAACGAGGCCCGGCAGGCCCGGCAGGCCTGGCTCGACCAAGTCAACTCGGACCTCTGACGCTTTCTCTCTCTCTTCTCCGCCGCGGATTCGAGATGCGACCGGGCGTCTGGCTGGAGTGCCTTTCGACGAGGGCTCAGCGCAGCTGGAATGCGCTGACGGACCGTTGTGCACGGCGAGGGCAGACAACGCGGCGATCGCTTCTTTTGATGTAAAAACGGTTGCCATGAAAAACGTGGAGGCCCGCGCAACTGACCAGAGGCGCCCAGACCCTCGTGCGCGAAAAACTGGCGGTGGGTATGCGCCGGGACGCATAGTCGCTGCGGACCTTGCAGCGACGCCGGCCGTGCGTGACGGCTGGTGTGCCCTGTTGCCCAACGGTTTCGACGCCCGCGACGCTGACCGCTGCGTGGATCTACACGGGATGGTGGCCGCCCTCCCGGCTCAGGCGTCGTGTGCGGCTCGCAACGAGCCGCCATCACGCGTCGTCTACCGCGCGCAGCTCGAAAAGGGTATTCCCGGGGCTCGGGGTTTCACCGTTCCGACGACGGCGCGAACAGCCTTCGACCTGCTCGCGCTCGAAGAGCCCGGCGTCGCCGTCGAATGCGTCATACGCCTTATGCGCGGCGGCCTCAGCCCGGAAGATCTGCAGCTGCGACGCAAACGCGAGGCGGCGTCGAGGCGCGCCCTTCGCCCGAAGGGCGCCAAGGCACTGGAAACCTACATCGAGGAAACGAGGTAGCCCTAAGCTCGCCTTTCGCTGCCCTTCTTCGAGCCGGTAACGCGGTAGGCGTCGTAGACTCCGTCCACTTTCCGAAACTCGCGCAAAATGCGCTCCAGGTGCGAAGGTTCGGCCATTTCGAAAGTGAAGCTCAACTTCGACATCCTCTCCTTCGTGGTCGTCATCGTTCCCTGGAGGACGTTGATTCCGTGCTCGGACAGAACGCGGGAAAGGTCGGAGAAGCAGGCCCTGCCGGTCAAGCCCCTCGATTTGCACCTGGACGAGATACGTCGCCTCCGAGCCTTCCGACCAGGCGACGTCGAGTGGAAACGCTCCGGCTCCCGCTGAGGCAGCACGTTCGGACAATCTACGGTGGACCGACAAACCGTTCCCCCGCGTGACGAAGCCGACGATCGCATCGGGAGGGACGGGCGTGCAGCACTCGGCCAGTTTGACGAGGACGTCGCCGGAGTCCATGGATTCGACGATGACGGCGGAATCGCCGCTGGCGCCGGAGCGGTGGGCGATTCGCGTGGGCGTCACCGCTTCCGGACAGCGTCTCTTCGACGCCTGGCTCGCCGCCCTGCGTCTGTATGAGCCGATCTGACCACCGTTTCGGCTGAGATGACTCCTTCGCCGATCGCGGCGTACAGATCAGTCACATCGTTTTTATTGAGGTCTTGCGCAATGCCGCGGAGCGTGTCGTGGCTCATCAGCCGCTGAACCGGCTGGTTTTTCCGGCGGATCGCTTTGGCGAGCTTGTCTTTCCCGGAATCGACGGATTCCTCGCGGCGCGAATCGCCCGAACCACGCCTTGATCTTCGCCCGTGCCCGCTGGGAGGCGACGAAATCCAACCATCCGCGGGACGGCCCGGCGTCGGGATTCTTCGCCGTGATGATCTCAACGTTGTCGCCGGATTCGAGGCGGTGGTCGAGGGTTACGAGCCGGTCGTTGACGCGCGCGCCGACGGTGTGATGCCCACTTCCGTGTGGACGGCGTACGCGAAATCGACCGGCGTCGACCGAGGAAGCTCCAAAACCTCCCCTTTGGAGTGAAAACGTAGACCTGACTCCCGGAGATCTCGTATCGAAGCGAGTCGAGAAACTCCGTCGGATCGGCCGTGTCGCGCTGCCAATCGACGAGCTGGCGGAAGCCAATTGAGCTGGGTCTGCTCTTCCGACGTCGGTCCGACGCCGCCCTTGGACTGCCCCGCGTCCTCCTTGTACCGCCAATGGGCGGCGACTCCGTACTCGGCCCGCTTGTGCATGTCGTAGGTGCGGATTTGGATCTCCATCCGCCCGCCGGGCCGATGACCGTCGTGTGAATCGACTGGTAGAAGTTGAACTTCGGAGTGGCGATGTAGTCTTTGATCCTGCCTTGGATCAGGGTGAATGCGGTGTTAGGGCGACGCCGAGGGCCGCATAACTGGTCGGCGATCGTCTCTACCAGCACGCGCACGCCCACAAGGTCGTAGATGTCCTCGAAGTCCTTTCCGCGGAGGATCATCTTCCTGATAGATCGAATAATAGTGTTTAGGCCGTCCAGTGATCGTGCACTTGATCTTGGCGTTTTTCAGCTCGCTCTCAAGGATGTCGCGCACCTGGAGAATGTACGCCTCGCGTTCGGGAGTCCTGTCTGTGACGAGCCTTTCAACTCGCCGTAGACGGTGGGATAAAGGACTTTGAAAGACCGGTCTTCAAGCTCCCACTTGATCGAGTTCATTCCCAGACGGTGGGCCAGAGGGGCGTATATTTCGAGAGTTTCGCGGGCCTTGCGCCTGGCGCCTTCAGCCGAGACATACTTCCAGGTGCGGGCGTTGTGGAGACGGTCGGCGAGTTTGATGAGCAGGACGCGGATGTCCTTCGACATTGCGATGACCATTTTTCGCACGGTCTCCGCCTGCGCCGCCTCGCCCGTACTCGACCTTGTCAGCTTCGTGACGCCGTCGACGAGGCACTTCGACTGCGGAACCGAATTCCCTGCGCAGGTCGGAGAGCTGATAGTCGGTGTCTTCGACCGTGTCGTGCAGGAGCGCGCCGATGATCGTGTCTTCGTCCATTCCCAGTTCCGCAAGGATCGTCGCGACGGCGACGGGATGGGTGATGTACGGCTCTCCCGATTTGCGGTTTGGCCCTCATGGCGGTGATCAGCCACTTCGAAGGCGTGGAGGATTCTGGATTTGTCGACGCTTTTCGTTCGAGGGCGCGCATAAGAGGCTCGACGTAGACGGAATCTGCGGTCCCGACCTGCCCGCAAGCCAGCTCAGACGCGATCGAAGGCGCGGGCTCGATTCCCCCATGGCATCCCCTTTCCCAGAACAATATGGTTATAGCACTCTGGAGAGCGGATATAAAACGATGGCGGTCACAGACCGCCATCGTCGATCAACTGGTGAGACCGCATCCCGCTTCGCGTCCCTGCAAGCCTCTCACGCCCTCCGAGCTCGCGAAGCTCAATGAGGACGCACAATCCAGTCGGAACGCCGCCCGCCCTTTCTATGAGCTCAAAAGCGGCGTTGGCAGTTCCGCCCGTCGCGAGGACGTCGTCGATCACAAGGACCCTCTGCCCGTCGGACACAGTGAAAGGCTGCAGCTCCATTCGGGCAGAACCGTATTCAGGTCGTGGTCACTCCGACGACGGGGCCCGGAAGACGCCCGCCCTTTTCGCACCGTCGGCATTCCCGCCCATCTCTATGGCGAGCGGGCGCCGAGAATGAATCCTCTCGATTCCAGCCCCGCGACGGCGTCCACTTGGCCCCTGTAGCGGTCGGCTATCGTCTCGATGAGAACCTTGAACGCCTGAGGATCGGCTATGAGCGGCGTGATGTCGCGGAAAAGCACGCCGGGCGCCGGAAAGTCCGGGACCTCTCGCAGGTGGGATTCAACGAGGGACACTGCGTCCAGAGGGAAGACGGATTGACTGCTCACTTCTTCTTCCTGTTCTTGCGGTGGGGCTGAGCCGCCGTCCCTAAATGCCGCCCCGGCGTGCGGATGACGTGCCCGCGTGCACCACCATGTCCTCTTCCTCCTCGCTGGAGATCTCCTCGCCGGCCGCCCTGCGCTCGGCAATTCGCTCCCTGAGTTCTCGCGTGCCTTCTCAACCTTCTCGGTGTGCTGGCGGATCTTCGGATCGAGATGGGCCAGCTGCACGGCGATGGGCGAGGCGATGAACATAGAGGAGAGCGTCGAGAGAATCATGCCGACGAACATGACGAGGGCGAGATCCCGCAGCGTGCCGGCGCCCAAAAAGTAGGTGCCGATGAAAAGGATTGAAACGACGGGCAAAAGGCTCGTGACCGAGGTGTTGAGCGATCGAATGAGAGTCTGGTTGACCGCGAGGTTCACGGACTCTGCGAAGGTGTATTCGCTTTGCGACAAAAGCTTCGCAGAATTCTCCCGCACCTGTGTCGAAGACGACGACGGTGTCGTAAAGAGAATAACCGAGGGATCGTGAGCAGGCCGATGATCGTGGACGGGGTGACCTCGAATCCGAAGAGGGCGTAGACGCCTATGGTGATGACAAGGTCGTTGAAAAGCGCGAGAATCGCGCCGGCGGCATTGCGCCAGCTTCGGAAATAGAGGGTCAGGCCCAAGGCGACGGCGACAAGGAAGGCAATGAATCCCTTGAGCGCCTTCGAGGATGTCCTGCCCCCACGTCGGTCCGATGAAGGTCGAGGCGACGTTCGACGAAGCGACCTTGCAGGACTTGGCCAACTCGGAGCGCACCGTCCTGACGCTGTCGTCGCTCAGCTTTGTTTCGGCCGTCTGGATTCTCAACGTCGAGATCGCCCACCTGGACTACGCGGGCGGCGTCGTCTTTGGCGCATAGCGTCTCATGATGTCGGCCGCCGGTTTCTGATCGGTGACCTTCGTCCGCGAGACCGTGAACTGGGAGCCGCCGGTGAACTCAATGCCCAGGTTAAGACCCTTGACTGCGAGGGTGACCGCAGAGATCGCGATGAGGGCCAGCGAGATGGCGAACCAGTACTTCCTCTTGGCGATGAAAGGAAAAGAACGCCGTCCCGTGTACAGATCGTTGCCGATGGAGCTTTTAGACATCGCCGTTCCCCTTCGCTTGCGCGGCATGTCCGCCGAAGCCGTTCTTTCGGGCTTCCTCGCGGGCTTTCCTGCGTCGGAGCGCCTTTCTCTCCGCCAGAAAGGCCCCTTTCCTCTTCGGGCAGCTCTTCGCGAGGCTTCGGGCCGGAGGCCTCGTCGCCCTCGCAAAGTCCGCTTCGGCGCCGGCCGCGCCGGCTTCTTCCGCCACGGCCTTTCGAGAAGAAGCTGAATCCCTGGGAGAAAAACCGGCGTCCTTTCGAGAGCGACGAGAGGAGGCTCCGATGTTTTCGGAGGAAGCCTCCGGCGAGCGAGGTTCAGGGGGCATCCGCGCCGTCGTCCTCCGAATACTCGGTGACGACGACGGCCGTGTCCACTAGCCGAGGCGGACGATTCCTCGTCCACGACGAGTTTGACGTCCATGTGGCGGTCGCTGCGGCGGCGGAAGGATCCTCGGCCGCTGTACGCGGGGGCGTTGCCCAAGGCGATGGCGCTCATGCCAGACCACCGGTGCCCCTCGCCGAAGAAGCTGCCGCGGACGAGGATCGCCATGACCGGGTAGGTGAACATGACCACCACGATGAGATCGAGAATCGTCGTCAATCCGAGAGTGAACGCGAAACCTCGAACCGAGCCGACGGCGAGGAAGTAGAGGACGAGCGAGCACAGCAGATTCGTGCCGTCGGCAACGTAGATCGTCCGCTTGGCCCTGTGCCATCCGTGCGTGACCGCAGCTCTGACCGAGCGTCCCTCTCGGATCTCAGTCGCGTATTCGCTCGAAGAGACGATAAAAGGGAATCCGCGGTGATGCCGATCGATATGATGAAGCCGACGACGCCCGCCATAGAGAGCCGATAGCCGATGATCCACGACATCAATGCGACGATGAGGTAAGAGAGCGCGGTTGCCAAAGCGATCGAGCCGATGGCGACTATTCCCAGCCCGTGATACGTCCACAGAAGGTAAAGGGCGAGCAAAACGACGCCGATCGCCCCGGCGATGAGGCCGCCTCGCAGCGATTCGGAGCCGAGGGTGGCGGATATCTGCTCCTCCGACTGAACGTTGAATTTCAGCGGAAGCGATCCAAAAACTCAGCTGGTTCGCGAGCGTCTTGGCGGTCTGGTCGGTGAAGGGCGAAATCTGCGCCTGACCGCCCGAAATGACCTCGCTCGGGGCGGCAGAGGAGATGACCGACCCGTCGAGGACCACCGCAAATTGATTCTTAGGCTGCTGAAGCTTGACGAGACGGCGGGTCACGTCGGCAAAAGCCTTCGTCCTGAGGTCGAATTGAATCTGAACGATCCACTGGTTGCTTCTCTGGTCGAATCCAGAGGAAGCCTTCGTCAGCTGGGTCCCCTCGATCTCAGCCGGGCCGAGGATGTACTTCGTCGCCTGGCCCCGTGAGCGGTCGCAGGCCACGAGCGGCTTCTTCGGGTCGTCGACGACGTTCAACTTCGACGACGGCTGGGTGCAATCCAAAACCAAGGCGTCGTAGGTGAGCTTCTCCGTTCTCCAATTGTCCGCGTCCGAGGCGTTGGTCGGCTTGGACTTCGGTTGGTCGGAGATCTTGCCGTCGTGGTTCTCGTCAGCCTTTTTCCTGGCGACCTTCTTCAGCTCTTCGGTGCTGTACGTCGCCTTGGGATCGGGGTCGGCGTCGCCGACGCGGAAGAGGCTCGGGGAGGCAGAAGGGCTTGCGCTAGCCGAGGGCTGGCGCTTTTTCTGCGCTTCTTTCTGCGCCTTGTCGATGTTCGCGACCTTCGCCGGGTGAGCGAGCCCGCGTCGCCGGCGATCGCAAAGCACAGGGCGCATGCGCATGACCGCGGACGTGCGGACAAGCCTGAGAGTCTGCTCCGACGGCCTGCCGGAGGCCTACGATGATGTTCTTGCCGCCCTGGGGCTGATCTCAGCCTCGGCCACGCCAGAGGCGTCGACAGCGATGAGCGGATGACCTCGATCGCCTGATTGACGTCGGACTGGGTGATCTCCGGTTGTCAGTCGTCTCGGGGGTGAGGATGATCTGAGTGCCGCCTTGAAGGTCAGGGCGAGCTCAGGGAGCCCACTGGAAGATTTGCCCCCAGCTTCCGATCGTCAGCGTCGCGGGCGCTGACGATCATCAGCATCAACAGGGACGAGGCGTTTCCGGGGCACCTCGGAGGAACGCGTTGCGGTGCGCTTTGCCATACGTGTGCCTTTCTATCGATCCGATGAGAAGGGTGAGGACGGCGGACGGTCCTCGTCCGGCGCGGCGGCGGACTCAGCCTCGACGTCGACTGCCCTCGTCGTCCTCGAATCGACTTCCTCGGATTCCGCCAACGGAGCTCGGCCGCCCTCGAAATCGCACGCCGGTCCCAGACGGTCTCGTCGCCGGCCGGGCTCAGGAGCGTGACGGCGTCACCGTCGATGTCGACGATCTTTCCGTAAAATCCGGCAGTCGTCATGATGTCCTTGCCGACCACGATGATCTCTTCCGCTCTTGGTTGAGGGCGTTCCGCGGGCCTTGCGTCCGGGTAGGACATCCAGAAGAACAAAAATCACCATGCCGACGAGGAGGGCGATCGTTGTCGGATCCATTCGAAAGTCTCTAGCTGTAAAAAGACACGTACCCGCACAAGTGTACGCGCGCTTGCTCACCGGAAGCACAACCTGGCTCTCGGACGAAATTCACTTTCGGGCGACGCCGATTTCCAGGCTGCCAGCAGGCGGCAGCCAAAGCGGGCATGCGGCTGGGCGGCGCGCGCCTTCAGGACGATGCTCCGCTCTCAATCGGCGCATGCCCGTCAGCCGAAAGCGTCTCCTCCGGCGCCGGGCGCGGGCAGGCCTAGGTGGTCGAAGGCCAGACGCGTGGCGGCCCAGCCGCGCCGCGTTCGCCGAGCCTCGCGAACGGGTGGAGCCTCGACGACCGTCTCGACCGTTTCGGGCTCCTCCCCTACGGAGACCGCGAGTGGTGGCCCACAGGCCCTCCCTGAACCTCACGCAGACGGCTTCGAGGACGGCGCGGTCGAGCCTGTCGAGCCGCGCCTATCGACTCGAACACGTCGAGCGCAGCGCGCGCCCGGCGGTCAGATCGAGACGCCGTTTCCGCGAACTCGCCCAATCCTGCACGCGTCTGAGCAGCCTGTTGGCGATTCTCGGCGTGCCGCGCGAGCGCAGGGCGATCTCGTGCGCCGCGTCGGCTTCGAGGTTCGCCTGGGCTTGACGGCGTTGCGGGTGACGATGAGGCGGGCTCTTCCTCCTCGTAATACTCGGGTGGCCGGTGAAGCCGAAACGGTCGCGCAGCGGGCCGAAGGGAGGCCGGCGCGCGTCGTCGCCCCCACCACCGTGAAGGGCGGCAGCGGAAAGCGGGATCGACGTTGCGCCGGGCCCTTTGCCGACCATGACGTCCACCTAAATCCTCCATCGCGGTTAGAGCATCTCCTCGGCCGTGCGGGCGAGGCGATGGATCTCGTCGATGAAAAGGACATCGTTCTCCTGCAGGGAGGAAAGCACGGCAGCAGGTCTCGGGATTCTGAATCGCCGGGCCGGAGGTCAGGCGCAGCGAGCCGTTGACCTCCGCGGCGATGATCATCGACAGCGTCGTCTTGCCTTCGGCGGACCGAAAGCAGGACATGGTCCGGGGTCTTCCCCAGGCCACGCGCCGCTCGAGCACGAGCGAGAGCTGGGGCGCCGGTTTCTGGCCGACAAGGTCGCTGAGCTGGCGCGGGCGCAGGGCCGCTTCGGCCCGCGCGTTCAGTTCGAGGCCGCCGGCGAGACAATGCCCTCGAATCCGCGTCCGGGCTTTTTCGAGTCTACCACCGGCTACCTCCCAGCCCCGAGTTTTCAGGCTGGCGCGCAGGAGTTCAGGGACCTCCGCCTCCGGGCGTCGCCTTTTCGACCTGGGGAGCGCGTTTTCGGCGTCGCGCTCGGAGAAGCCAGCCCGACGAGCGCCGCGACGACGTCGCCGGACCGAGCGTTCGAGGAAGGCGCCTCAGGTCGCCTCCCCGACGAGGCTGTAGCTTCGCCCCGATCTCCAGGACCAAACGCTGGGCGCGCTTTCTTTCCACGCCGGAAACTCGCGTAAGGGCCGCGATGTCGGCGTTGGCCACGACCTGGCGCAGCTGATTGGGAGTCCGGTCGCCAGAATGGTGAGCGCAAACTGGCCCGACTCCTGAGACGGTTTTGAGCGCGTCAGCCTCCCGCTCGTCGGCGTCAGCGAAACCGAAAAGGGTCATTGAGTCTTCGCGCACCACGAGCGAGGTGTGTTGACAAAGGCCTCCTGCCCACGCGCAGCCCGCCAAAGTGGCGGGCGTCGCTGGACGGCGTATCCGACGCCTCCGGCTTCGATCACCGCCGCCGTCGGCTCAATGTTGAGCATTTCCCCAGCAGCGCCGCTATCATCAGCCCTCCTCCGCATCGACCCTTTCGAACTTTTTGTTTGCAGACTAAGACTACGTCATTCTTGGCGGCGGGCGCGACCGCGCCGTGGCGCGCGACATCGCTCTGCGCCGGCCCACAGTCTCTGGGCGGGGTAGAGGTCGCCGCCGGTCGCCCGCGGCAGTTCCCGCGCCTGTGCTGCGCCGGTCGGGTTCCGCGTCGGAAAAAGCGCCGCCGCGCCAGAATGAGCGATGGCGATGGCGAGCAGCGTCCGGCCGCGTCGGCGAGCCGCGGAAAGGCTGTAAGCGAGAATCCGTTGAACCATGGCCTGACCTGACGCTTGTCCTGCGCGCCGCTCCGGTCACCGCAGCCTTGACCTCAGGTGTGCATCGAGCGCAGTCCCGCCCTCGCCGCCGCAAGCATGACGATCCCCGCCACCTGCGCGGTGCCGGTGACGGACCTGACGTTGGACTGGGCGAAGACCTCTCGACGGCGACGACGTCGGGCTTTGAAAGCATCGATGACCTCCTGGAGCCGTCGGCGATGATGAGAAGAGCGCTTGTGCGGGGCCAGTTCGGCGGGCGAGCGCACACACCCTCATGTCGACCAGGCTCACTCGCCTGGCGCCCCCGGCATCGACCGTCCCCGATTCCGCACCAGGTCAGTCCGGATCGACGCCGAGACACGCGCACGTCAGCCCTCGGCCTCCAGCTCGGCCATGACCGCTTCGGGGATGTCGAGGTTTGAGTGAACACGTTTTGGACGTCGTCGCGGTCTTCGACGCGTCGATGACCTTGAGCGCCTTTCGGGCCCTCGGCGTCGACCTCCACCTTCATGGAGGGGACGAACTGGACCTCGGCGAGTTGTATTCGATTCCGGCGTCCTGGAGGGCCGACCGCACGGCGACGACGTCGCCGGGCTCGCAATGGACCGAGGGCACGACTCGCCTTCGTCCTCGACTTCCTCGACGCCGGCCTCGAGCACCGCCGCGAGACGTCGTCCTCGCTCACGCCCTCGGAGGGAACCTCGACGACTCCTTTGCGGGCGAACATGTAGGCCACCGAGCCGGGGTCGGCGAGCTGCCCGCCGTTGCGGGTCAGGGCGACGCGCACTTCGGACGCGGCGCGGTTGCGATTGTCCGTCAGAGCATTCGATGAGGACGGCGACGCCGCCCGAGGCGTAGCCCTCGTGGTGATCGACTCGTAGTTGACCGCGTCCGCGCGCGTCTCCCGAGCCTCGCTTGACCGCGCGATCGATGTTGTCCGCCGGAACCGAGTTGCGTTTGGCCTTCTGAATGGCGTCGAAGAGGGTGGGGTTGCCGCGGGTCGCCCTCCGCCCGTGCGAGCGGCGACTTCGATGTTCTTGATCAAGCGGGCGAAGAGTTTGCCGCGCTTGGCGTCGTTGGCAACGCTTCTTGTGGCGGTCGTGGCCCGCTTCGGTGTCCTGACACTGAGTTCTCCTCGGTTTCGTAGTTTTCCAGGGGCATTCTACCGGCTTCAGCAAAAATGCCGCGCGGGCAAGCAACCGCTTCGCCTTCGACGCCGGTGCGCTCCGTCACGCGCTTCTTCCCCAGTTCCTCCGCAGAGCCGCCCAAGCGTCTCCTCTTTGAACTGGACACAGTCGCTTTGCCGGCCGCTGGACACAGCGACCTGTAAGGCGTCCGGCCTCCGCCGGGTCGAAACCGCGGCCGTCCCTGAGGCGGGGGCGCGGCGGGCAGGGTAGTCAGCGTCCGACTGCTGACGGAGGACGGTAGCCGCCGGAGCCAGCCCTGCTGCGAGTTCTGCTGAGGATGCCCCTAGCGCGGCTGGCTGTCGGGACGCGGCTGTCCATTGTGCCCGTTATGCCCGTTCTCGCGACTGGCTTTGATCCGGAGACTGACCTCGCCGCTGAGACTGGCCTCGCGGCTGAAACTGGCCTCCGGCTGAGCCTGCGGCTGGACATGACGCGGAGGCTGCGTTCGCCCCGGAGGAACCTGCGGGACGGGCGCGGGCTGATGGCGCTGCGGACGCCCAGGGGACGACGCCTGCGGACGTCCCGGAGTCGGCGCAGGACGTCCCCCCGGAGGCGACTGCGACTGACCCGCCGGGGCCGACTGCGAACGGGCCGCGGGAACGGCTGCGGGTGAGCCGGAGTGGCGTGCGCCGGGCGGGGCAGCCTGAATCGGGGCGGGGAGCCGACGCCGGGGCGCGCGTTGGGCTTCGACGTCGTCGAAGGAAGAAAAACGCTGCGCAATTTCAAAATGAACGACATTCTTTCACGTTCGCGTTTGATGACGGCGAGGTCCGGGGACTTTTCGTTGTCTGCCAGGAGAGCCCTGAAGAAGCCGGCCTGAAGCAGCTCGCTCTGGTACCGCCGCATGGCCTTGCGTCCGTCTGAGCCACTCCCCGCTCGCCGCGAGACGCTCGCCCGCCCAGGCGACGGCCCGGGACCTCAGGCTGGACTTCATCAACATCGTCTCGTCTTCTTTTGCCGATGAAACCGTCGGCGACGAGCAGGCGTATCCCGCGTTTGACGGTGGTTCGTTGGAGATTCTTGACCACGATGATCATCGCAATCGCGGAAATGTAGACCAGGGATCTGGATGAGGATTCTTGTCCAGGTGTCCTCGGCGATTCGGATGATTCAGCAGAAGTTGTGGCTCGCGTGCAGCCCAGCGGCCATGGCGTATCCACAGTAGCCCGAGCGGAAGGACGAGACAGCGAAGAAAGCCTCTGGGTGGCTGCAAGCCCTATGAGCAATCCGGTGATGGCCGTGCATATTGGATGGACGAAAGGCGAGGCAACCGCGCGTATGACTATGGTCTGCTCCAAAAACGTCCTGAGACGCGTCGATCCCGGATTGCTTTTATGACGTTGTTTTTGACGTCGGCTGTGGCGAAATAAAGGATGTTCTCGGTGAAAGGCGAAACCCCGCCGATGAGCGTTCCCGTAAATCATTCCGTCGATGGGCCCGTTGATGTACTTCTTCAAGAAAATGAACATGAGGAGGATCCGAGGCCTTGACCCCCTCTTCGATGACTGCGGCTCCCGACTGCAGTGCGCAGAATCTCATACAGCAGGGGCCGCCATCGCCTTTTATATTGCGTATTCCGCCGTCTTGAAGGCTGAGCTGGCGGTTCTCGAAAGCAGCCATTTCTTCATCTCCTTGGCCCACCACTTGTTGCCCTCGAAGGCGAGGTAGACGGAGACGCCGGCGCCCCAGCCGAGAGAGAGGACGTAGAAGAGGATGGGCTCGGGCTCCCATCTGTCGATCCATCGGACCAGGGCGATGATGACAAGAAGCGGGATGAGCGCGACGATCGTAAGCTTGAGGATGCTCGTGGTGTTCTCAAACTTCTGAGAGGCCTCCTCGCCCAGAGACTGGTATTGCTCTTCGATCATGTCGTTGATGAGCTCGAACGAGACGATGATCGCCATCACGGCAAGCACGATGATGCATATTGCGAACGAGCGAACCCGGCGTCCATCGCCGGGAAGGTTGAGACGCCGAGGCTGGGCCTTTACCTGTCCGTACCCTTGCGGGTAGGCCGGGGGCGCATGTCTCCGGAGCCCTGGGGATACAGCTGGGCGGGAATCCGCCCGCCCGGCGCGTACTGCTGATGTTGAGCCACGTCCATTCCTTTCAACGTTCCACCGTGCATCCTAATCTGGGAAGGAAAGCCCACGCGACTCTGGGGAGGCCCTGGGGAGACAGCCCCTACTCCAGCGCCCTGTCCGTGACATTTCTGACGATTCCGTCCCATTCAGGCCACCATGTCCCGATCAAAGTCGGACAGCCCCGCAGAATAGAAGGTCTCGCCCTTTGCTTCGGCCTCGCGGATTTCCGCCGGGCGCCACCACCGAAACTCGTCGAGCGTCTCCCGCTCCGCGGCCGTCGAGATCGTACCCGGGCCTGGCCGAACGCGCTCTTCCCCGCTCACCGCGAGGATGAAAAACGCTTCGTCTTGCCTCACGGTTCGCGCGGCAAACCGAAACTCGTCGCTGCGCAGCAGCACCGGCCCGACGAGCCGCGAGGGTCGGCGCTTACGCCAGTCTCCTCGCGCAGTTCGCGCACGGCGCCCTCGCGGGGCCTTCCTCGCCCAAACCGCCGCCCACGGTGAACCACCATGAGATGGTCGACGTCGTCGAAGTCGTGGCCGTGCACGAGAAGAACGCGCCCTCGGGATCGAAGACGACGACGCGCGCAGCCCGCCTATGGGGAACGCCGTCGGCGTCCGGGGACTCACTCGTCCAGCCAGCTGTCGCATGCGCGCGATGAGCTCCCCGCGCGGCCCGCGCCCTTTTCGACCCTCATCCCCCGAGGCTCCGGCGGATTGACGACGCCGTTCGCCCGATCCGTTCCCAGGCGCGTCAGCGCCGTCGCCCGCCCCTCAAACGGCGGCATGTTCCCGCTTCGCCCGTCGCCTCAGATCCCGGCATGCTGGGCCTGGCCTTTCGCCGGCGTCGTGAACACTCTGCGCAACTCGGTGATGTACTCAAGCGCTCGGCCTCCTTGCGCCGGACCTGCTCCGTGTGCGCGGTGCGCCGCTGAACGTTGATGCTCCTCGTGTATCCGGGTGAATGAGCTCGTTTTGGAAGGAGCGCATGGCGCTTGCTCCCCTTCGACGGTCCTGCCCAGTTCGGCCGCGGACGCTCCCGCCCACAGGCAGGCCTTCCGGCGGTTGACGAGGGCTCATGATCCATGCGCACCTCGTTGGCGCTGAGCCACCCCGCCTGCGAGTATTCGACGAGGCCCCTGTGGACGTCTCGCCGCTGCATCCCCGCGACGAAGTAAATGAGGACGGCCGCGCCGATATGAGACGGGAAGCTGGAGCATCATGCGCGTTGCCGGCTCGTCGGCGAATCGTTTGATCGAGGAGTAATTGTGGAGGCCGTGCAGCAAGGCGGCCAGCGCGCAGCCGACGATCGCCATGGGGAAGATCGCGACGTAGGGGCTTTCGCGACGTCGTGGCCAAGCCGACGAACAGACCCGTGATGGCGGTCGCAAGCGGATGGACGAGCGGCGTGAGAATCGCCCGGGCGAAGAAAGGAGCCTATCGTCCACGTCTCCATGCCGGAAAGGTCACGGAGCCGCCCACGGTCTCGGCCACCGAGCCCTGGCGAAATAGAGGGATGTTCTCGGTGAAGGCGAAAGCCCATCCCAACAGGAGGCCGTAGACGAGGCCGTCCATCGGCCCGTTGACGTACTTGTTGAGCGCGAAGAATATGACGAGCAGTCGAGGCCTTTGGCGGACTCCTCGATGATCGCCGCGCCCACGGCTTTCGTCATAACGTCGTACTGGGCGCTGTTCGCCGCCATGCCGAGGACGCGCTGCGACCACCACCCGTTGCCGTCGAATGAAACCAGCACGGAGACCCCGGCGCCCCATCCTGGCGATCACGTACGCATGACGACCGGCTCTGGCTCCCAGCGGTCGATGAACCACACGGCGGCGCCGATCACTACGGCAGGGACCAGCGCAAGGCAGATGAGAAGCGGGTACGGGACATCCTCTTCGTACTTGTGGCCGGAGCTGCGCGAAGCGTAGTCGAAACAGCGCCTGGGTCTGGTCCTTGATCAGCCCGAAGGCGAGAGTGAGGGCGACGACGGTCACCCCGACCAAAATCACGCATGCCACAAGCGTCTGCCACGACCAGTTCGGGGACAGCCGCCATTTGGGGGCCGGCGCGACCCGTCCCTCTGGCGGCCCCTGCCGGGCCAGGCGAGGGCCGCTGCGAAGGCGGCGCCCGGCATCCGGCTTGACTCGGCGGAAGTGTACGGGCCTTCGTCTCATCCGGGACGGCGTGCGGCCCCGCCGTCGGCTCGACGAGTTTCCGAGGCGTCTGTCAATCGCCTCGGACTCAGGCAAGCCGAAACCAGGGACGACCTCGAGACCGGGACGTCTCCGGTTCGTCAATCGCCTCGGACTCGGGCGAGCCGGAAACTGGAGGATCCATGTGGGATGAACTGGTCTGTCACGCAACCCCTCACTCGTCGTCGATGTCCACGGTGGCGGGCGTCGGAGCCCGCCCTGCAAGGAAGAAAAGCCGAACGTAAAAGGATCTGCGAACACGCCGTATCTGATCGACGTGCGAATTGTGGAACGTTCGGGTAAGGCGCACGTCGAGGCGGGCTCGGGAAAGTTTGTCGAGAAGCGGTTTGGACTCGGCCGAGACGTCTTCTTCTTCGAGCTCGTCTACCGTGAGCCCGAGCGTTCGCGACATGGAGGATTCGATCGTCCGTCGGTCGGAGGCCGCGCCTCGGGTGACGTCGAGCGGAGGCCGTCAGGCCGTCGTCGATCGATCGGATTGATGCCCTCGCGCAGGCAGGCGTCCGCCGCATCGGTCAAAGGATGGATGCGGCGACGCCAACCGCCCTCGGCCGCGAACTCCCGGGCGTACTCCGCCTGGCGTGGAGAGCGAGCTCGAGGGCCCTACGAGGCTGCGACGGTCTGATGAAGCCGGTCGAGGCGGCGAGCCGCGAGCGTGAGATGGAGCGATGAGCAGGCCCGCCAGAACGCACGCTACGGCGAGCGACGGAGATTCAATCCTCCACCTCCATTCCGGCCGTGCGAACGGCGGTTTCGTATACCGCGTAGATCTGCGAGGCGACTGTGTGCCAGTCGTATCTTCCGGCCTCTTCCTGGGCGGAGGCTGCTGACAGAGGCCCGTTTGGCGGATCGGCTATGGCCTCGACGACCGCGGCGGCCAAGCCGTCCGGGTCCTCGTTGGCGAGATTGCGATCCGAAGGCTCCGTTGCCCAAGACGGCCCTGAACGCGGGAATGTCGAGGCGACGACGGGAAGCTTCCGGCGCTCATCGCCTCGACGAGGATGATTCCGAGACTCTCGGTGTTCGGAGCGGATGACGTCCACGGAGGAAAGAAGGGCCGCCTTGTCTGCGTCGGAGACGCCTCCGAGGACTCCACGGCCTCGGCGTGCGGGCCGAAAAAGCCGCCTGGCCTCGTCGATGTCTCCCGTCCGCGACGAGGCGGACGCCTGGAAGCGCCTCGCGGACGGCCGGAAAGCTCGGGCGACCACGGGAAGCCTTGCGAGGCTCGTCTATTCTCCGAGAATCCGAGGGTCGGGCGATCAGGCGTTCCCGTAAAGCGGCCAGTCCGCGCCGCTTCGACGAACTGGCGGTGTAGAGCGCCGTTCGGTGTGACGAAAGGCGTCGCCCCCGGGTATTGGACGGCCGTGCGCCGGGCTCCTGGAGACCGCGATCCTCGCCTGGATCGAGCACCGGGCGCAGCACGGGCGTGAAGACTTCGAAGGCCCTCGAACGGTCCATGGCCGTGGCGAAACGTCGAGACAACCGGGCACTCGGCGCTCGCGGGCGCAAGCATCGACACCGAGGGAACGAAGGGCTCGTGGACATGGACGACGTCGAAGCCGCCGCCCCTCAGCCAGGCGCGCACCTCGCGGTTGACGCGCGGGCCGAAGGCGAGCCTGGCGATCGAGCCGTTGTACGGAATCGGATGGCCGACCCCGTCAGAGTGAGATAGTCGGGAATCGGGGACTTCGCGCTCGGACGGGGCGACCACTCCGACGTCGTGCCCGCGGCGGAGGAGCTCCTCGGCGGATCCCGGATGTGGACGCCGACCCGCCGGGGACGTCCCACGAGTAGGGGCATGCGATTCCTATTCTCACGGTCGATTCTCCGCTTCTCACAGGCGGGCCTCCGATTCGGCGACGGCGTCGCCCTACGCCCGTCGCGACCGTCTTCTCTCTTCCGCAAACGCCCCCGCCGACGTCGGCGCATTGTCGGCTCCGAAGGCGGCTCATGGCCTGTCGCAAACGCCTTCGCGTCTTTCGGCTGCGCTCTGACGGCCTCGGCGGCCCGACGGCGAAGTTCGGGCGAGCGCTCGGGATCGAGGTCCTCGACGAAGACCTTCTGGAGCATGTGCCAGTCCTCGGGCGCTCGCTCACCCAGGGCTCGAGGTGGGAGATCCACTCTGGGCTCATTCGAGCTATGTCGGCCCTGCGTTCGTCGCTCGGAGAGGAGGCGTCCGTGCGCGCGCGAACCGGTTCGCCGACGAGCAGGCGCATTCCCACCGCGTGCCCGCGCGGCGCGTCGTTCCCCGGAAATCTTCTCGTAGAAGGAGAAAACCGGATGAGACGGGACGCCGACCTCTGCGCGAGCAGCGCGGGCCCCGGCCGCCACCAGCGTTGCGCAGCCGAAGAACTTGACTTCGACGCCGCTGGCCGTCAGGTCGCGGTCGGCCAGGATCGGCGCCAGGCGAGGCGCCCTCGCGCATCGCTTCTTCGATCCGATGTGTCGCCCCGGCGCCGGCGGGACAGACCGACATTCCACGGCGGTGCGGTGCCGACAAAGAAATCGTAGAGTTCCTGCGGCTCCAGCTTTTTCGGCCAGGGTGTGGACGTGGACGAGGTCGATTTCAGCCCACGCTCCCGCCAGGTCCCAGTTTCCCGAATGCATGAGGGGCCGCGGCGGCAGCCTCGTCCTTCAGCGAATTTCTCGCGCAGCCACTCGCTGTTGTCGATTCGCACTCTCGCGTATCTGCTCCCTGCCCATGCGCGGCAGCCTCAGCGCCTCGTAGTAGTAGCGCATGTACGAAACGCATGGCCCGCCTGGCCAATGCCCGGCTCTGCCGGGGCGTCATTCCCGGGCGAATCCTCGCCTGGTTCGCGCGAAAGCCTGCGGACCCCCGCGCTCGGGAGCGTCCCCGCGACGGTTCCCACCGCGTCGAAAACGGCCCTGCCGAGGGCCTCCGGCAGGGCGCCCACGGCGGCGTCGGCGAAGCGGAAGAGGCGAACGGCGTCCATGTCACTCCGCCGTTTCGTGGGCCTGTCGGTAGACGACCGCCATCCTTTGGACGACCGTGACAGGCCGGCGGCCGTCGAGTACCAGGCCGAGGCGAGAAGAATCCACTGCGGCAGCCCGAGGCCCACAAAGAGGGCGCTGAAGAGGATGATGACCAGCCTGTCCGCCCTTTCGGCGATCCCCACCGAGGCGGTCATTCCGAGGCCTTCGGCCCGCGCTCTGGCGTATGGCACAACGGATCCCGTCCCCATGGCCGCGAGCAGGCCGATCATGAGGAAGGTTCGCATCGCGCCGCTCTCTCCGTGCAGATACGCCCAGGCAAGCAGGCCGCTGAAGATCGCGACGTCGGTGACCCGATCGAGGGTCGAGTCTAAGAAGGCGCCCCATTTCGACGACGTGTTCGTCAAACGCGCGATTTGCCCGTCGATGCTGTCGAACAGGGCGAGCCCTCCCAGGCTGAGAGAGCCGACGACGAGGCGATTCGTCGGAAGCAGGGTGAGCGACAGCGCCACGCCGAGGACGGCGCCCGCGAGAATCACCGCGTCCGCGCTCACTCCCATCTTGACAAAGAGCTTCGCGATGGGCCCGAAAACCGTCTGAACGAATGGGCGGCCCGTCCTACTGAGCATTTCGCTCCTTCTTCGCCCGCCGGATCTTCTCCGGCCGGGTCTGCGCGCAGCGAGCCTTCGCCCGCCGAGCCGCGGTCGATGCGCGACCAAGCCTCGGAAACAGCCTTCCTCGTGTCGGCGAGAAATTGCCGTGAATCGCCTTCGTCTGGGCGACTATCGGCAGAAAAATTGGCGTCGCCGAGCCACCTGGGGACGATGTGCTGATGGATATGTGCGGCAATGCCGGCGCCGGCGACGTCGCCCTGGTTCATCCCCAGGTTGAAGCCGGCCGGCCGGAGAGCCTCGCCCAACGCCTCCATCGCCCGGGCCGTCATCCTCCCCATCTCAATCGCTCCTCGTCCGTCAGGTCCGTGTAAGAGCGAGACGTGGCGAGTACGTGCACGCAGGATGTGGCCGGGTGTAGGGGTAGAGATTGAGAAGGGCGAAGCACTCGCGGCCCCTGGCGACGACGAGGGCCTCCGCGTCGTCCAGGGACGACGCGACGCAAAAGGGGCACTCTCCCGTTTTATCGGGCTTGGCGGCGCCTGGGACGTATGCCGCGCGATGCGGCGTCCACAGACGCTCGAAACCGTCCGGATTCCGGGAAGGCCCGCCGCATCGACGAGGGCTTTCCGAGGGCCCGGGGCTTTCCGAGGGAAACCAGGCCGTCGATCATCGACTCCCTCCCCGGACGACCCCTCGGCACAGGCCCCGCCTTCGGCCGAGCTTGCCCTTCGCGCCTTCGCCCGATTTTCCCCTCCCCGGACTCCTCAACCAGACGCTCGCGAGCCGGGTCGTTGACCCTGAGGGGCGACGACGCGGCCGATATGGGCCACCGCCTCGTCCACGGAAACGCCGTTCTCCTGATGCCCGTCGCGGTAACGGAAGGAAACGGCTTCCGCCCTCCGCGTCCTCTCCGCCGGCGATGAGGGTGAACGGGATCTTCTCCTTGGCCGCATTGCGGATTTTCTTGCCAGAAACGGTCGTCGGACAGATCGACGTCGACCCTGATTCCCCGCGGCATCGGAGCTTGGCCGCGACTTCTTGGCAGTAGGGGTTGAAGGCCTCCGCAACGGGGACGAGCCGCGCGCCTGGACCGGGGCGAGCCAGGCGGGAAAGGCTCCTGCGTAGTGCTCGGTGAGGACGCCGATAAAACGTTCGACCGACCCGAGTTTCGCGGAGTGGATCATGACCGACGCTACGCCTCGAACCGTCGGGGGCGGTGTATTCAAATCGAAACGCTCCAGGCTGGTTGAAGTCGTGTTGCACCGTCGACATCTGCCATGTGCGTGCCCAGCGCGTCCTTGACCTGCACCGAGACCTTTGGCCCGTAGAACGCGGCCCCGCCCGGGTCGGGAACGAGGTCGAGCCCGGTGGCCGCACAGGCTTCCTCGAGGATGCGGGTCGCAGCCGCCCAGTCTTCGTCGAGCCGATGAATTTGTCCTTCTTCTTCCCCTCGTCGCGGGTGGAGAGCTCGAGTGAAGTCCGTCAGCCCGAAATCGCGCAGAATGTCAAGAAGAAATTGAGAAGCATCTCGATCCCCCTTTAGCCTGCTCCGGGGTGCAGTACGTATGGGAATCGTCCTGGGTGAAGCCGCGCATGCGGGTGAGCCCGTGGACCACTCCCGACTTCTCGTAGCGGTAGTCGTGGCCCATCTCGAAGAAACGCAGCGGCAGCTCGCGATACGAGCGCCCGCGGGAGCGGAAAACAAGATTGTGCATGGGGCAGTTCATGGCCTTGAGGTAGTAATCTTGGCCCGCCCTCGTCACTTCGCCGTCGGCGCCGCGCTCCTCGTCGACCTTCGTGGGCGGGGAACATCGTGTCCGCATAGTACGGAAGATGGCCCGACGTGTGGAAGCAGCCGCCCTTTGAGATCTCGGGCGTGTGGACAGAAGTCGAAGCCCTCTCGAGTGCCGCCGGGTCACATGCGATTCGACGACGGTGGCGCAAGATGCCGCCTTTGGGTGGGAGTACGACGAGGCCCGGCCCTATTTCCTCGAGGGAAGGAGAAGAGGTCGAGCTCGGCGCCCAGGCGGCGAGTGGTCGCGAGCGTTCGGCCTCGGCGACGCGCTTTTGGTGGGCGGCGAGTTCGTCCTTCGTGGGCCACGCCGTTCCGTAGATCCGCTGGAGTCGGTCGCCCGCTGGTCGCCCGCTTCGGTACGCGGCGGAGGCCCTTCGTCAGCGCAAACCCGTTTCCCCAATGAGACGCGTGGAAGGCAGATGCGGGCCGCGCACGAGGTCGGTCCACGACGACGGGCCGTCGCGCGAGCAGATTGTCGTACATCGTCAGCGCGGCCCCGCCGACGACTCGACGAGGCGCCCTCGGCTGGCGCCCTTCGTGCCGACGAGCTCGAGTTTGTGGGGCTGGCCGGCCAGTTCGGCGGCCGCGTCGGCGTCCGCGATCTCGCGGCGGCGGAAAGTCTGCCCTCGCTGACGATCCGCTTCATCCGCTTTTCCAGGTCGCGCAGAAGCTCCGGGCGTCACGGCGTCGATGTTCCCGAAATCGTAATAGAAACCGTCCGTTATAAACGGGCCGATTCCGAGGTTGGCGTCGGGAAAGATCTGCTGGACCGCCTGTGCGAGGACGTGGGCGGTCGAATGGCGGAGGATGTTCAAACCGTCGTCGCTTGAAACGTCGACGCCATCGACGACGGCGCCCTCGGGAAGGGACGCGAGATCCGTCGCCAGGTCATGCGAGGTTCGCCGTCGACCCTCAGGGCGACGACGTTCTTGCGGTCGGCGAAGAACTCAATCCCCGAACGCGGCCCTTCGATGGCCGTTGCATTTCCGTCGATTGACGGGTTGACGGGCACGTATACTCCTTAAACGTCAAAATTGAGCGCACATACCGGGCACGCAGGCTCAATACTACCCGCCGAGAGCGGACGGACGGCGTGAAGAGGGCGATGGGCGCCCAAATCGCCTGCATGAAAACCGATGGGTTGAAAAGCTCTATCGCTGTCGAAGAACAGAGCGGCAATTTGCTCGAAACGACGACGGCGATGACGTAACGTGGCAGAGCGAGTCCATTTCGAGCTTGCAGGGGCGAGTCCGTGCAGAGCCCCGCAAAGGCAAGTCCGTTGCGAGACTTCGCCGCCCGCTTAACCCAGCGTCAGGCGCCATTGAGCGCCCGATTCGCCTCAACGAAAGGTCGACGCATGTCGAGTTTCAAAGCTCCCGTCCCCGATCGGGCCGAACACAACGCATTCTTCCCCTCGGACTATTCGATCGAGACAATCCGTGTCAAGAAAACCGATTTCGACGGCGCGGCCGGGGCGCCGCGAGTTGCCTCAGGCCCCGCAAAGATTCTCACGATCGCCGTCGACGAGCGTTATCTGCCCACCGACGGCGGACTCTTCTCCACCGGAAACCACCCGTCGAAACGCTGGTGCCGCTCATGACCTGCGGGCGGCCTGCTACGAAATCGAGGTCGCAACCTCTCCGGGAACATGGCAAAGTTCGAGATGTGGGCGATGCCGGCGGAAGACGAGGCGGTCAAGGCGGGCTACGAGGGCTTCTCCCGGCGTTGCTCAAGCCCACGTCGCCTCGCGGACGTGGCCGCCGAGCTCGGCCCCGATTCGAACTACGCCGCCGTCTTCGTTCGGGAGGGCGCACGGCGCCATGGGCGGCAGCATTCCCGACAGCCGAGCTGATCAGAGACGTCCTCGTCTGGGCGCTGGAAAACAAGCGGCCGGTCATCGCTCTATGCCATGGGCCCCGCAGCGCTGTGCGCCGCGGTGGACGAGGCGGCGCCTCTATTTCGCCGGCTATTCCCTGTGCGCGTTCCCCGATTCGTTCGACGTCAGCGCCCTCGTGGAGAGCGGCTATCTGCCCGGCCGGCTCACATGGAAGCTGGGCGAGCGCCTCAGGCGGCAGGGGCTGACGATCGTCAACGAAGGCGTGAGCGGACAGACCCATCGGGACCGCCTCCTCTGACCGGCGACAGCCCGCTGGCCGCCAACGCCTTGAGCCGCCTTGCCGTCGAGACTCTCACCGGCAAGGCTTACGGAGTCTGAAAGGCGCGGCTGAGAAAGGTCGGCAGGTCGGCTTCGGGAAACCGTGCACGGAGGAGGTTGGCGGGTTTCGAGCGATCCGGCGGTTTCGAGCGGCCCGGCGTTTCGGCGTCGGGCCGCATATCCAAAAACCCCGGATTGCTCCGGGGCCGTGAGTGGGCGATACTGGGATCGAACCAGTGACCTCTTCCGTGTCAGGGAAGCGCGCTCCCGCTGCGCCAATCGCCCATGCGAGGTGGGTACGGGATTCGAACCCGTGTACACGGCTTTGCAGGCCGTTGCCTCGCCTCTCGGCCAACCCACCGTGCGAACCGAAACAACTTTCGATCCTCCGAGCGGATGACGGGACTCGAACCCGCGACCCTCACCTTGGCAAGGTGATGCTCTACCAACTGAGCCACATCCGCGCGTCCGCCCGGCTTCCGCCCGAACGGCGCTCACTAACTATAGACCGGTCCCAGCGAAGATGTCCAACCTTTACGATGAGGTCCACGCCACGCTGGTCGTTCTTGCACCGAACTGCGCTTTCAGGCTAATCTCAGGTGCGCAGCAGGGCGATTAGCTCAGTGGTAGAGCGCTTCGTTCACACCGAAGAGGTCACTGGTTCGAACCCAGTATCGCCCACTCGCTTTTGTTCCAGTTGAAAGTCAGCTTTGGCTTAGTCGCGAGTTGCCTTGGCTTAGTTGTCTTCCTTGCCTTCCTGTATACACAATTTTGCTGTGTTCGCTTATATTTTTCCTCGCGGCTCGCGTGAAAACGGCGGACAAGGCCCACCGCGAAGTGCGAGAAATTGCCGTATGCGAAATATGGCCTGGACGTTCATACCCACTCGGAGCCACGTACGACGGCTCCGGGACGAGTCGCCGTTTTCTCTTCCATCGCCGAGGGCATCGACTTATGCCTCATCGACGACGTCGCCGGCGAGACCAAAATCGAGCTGCGAGAAGTCGACGCGGGCGTGTGGCATTGCTATCTGCCCGGAGTGCGCCCCGGGCAGCGCTACGGATTCCGCGTGAAAGGCCCCTACGACCCCTCAAGGGCCTGCGCTGCGACTACTCGAAAACTGCTTCTCGACCCCTACGCAAAAGGCGATCACGGGCAAGATCGCCAACGAGCAGGCGCTCTTCTCCTACGATTTCAACGACCCTTCCAAAGAAGCGAGCTCGATTCCGCGCCCCACACAATGGTCTCGGTGGTCATCAACCCCGTTCTTCGACTGGGGGACGACCGGCCTCCGAAGCACTCGCTACAACGACACGATCATTTACGAGGGCCCCACGTGCGCGGCATGACCATGACGCAGCGGACATTCGAAGGAGGTTCGAGGGAACCTACGGGAATCTCGCACCCCGTCATCATCGACTACCTCAAGAGCCTGGGCATCACCGCCATCGAGCTTATGCCCTGCCATCAGTTCGTCAACGACACGGCGCTGCAGACAAGGGGCCTCTCAAACTATTGGGGATACAACACCATCGGCTTCTTTGCCCCCACAACGGCTACGCCTCCACCGACTGGCTCGGAGGGCAGGTCGACGAGTTCAAGGCCATGGTCAAGGCCTTCCATGAGGCGGACATCGAAGTCATCATGGACGTCGTCTACAATCACACGGCCGAGGGCAACCAGCATGGGGCCCACCTTGGCTTTCCGCGGCCTCGACAATCCCTCCTACTACCGGCTCGTCGAGGACTCCCGGAGCACTACTTCGACACCACCGGAACGGGCAACTCGCTCAACATGCGCTCCCCCAACACCCTGCAGCTCATCATGGATTCGCTGCGGTACTGGATCACGGACATGCGTCGACGGGTTCCGCTTCGACCTCGCCTCGACGTTTGGCGCGCGAGCTCCACGCAGTGGACAAAGCTCTCCAGCTTCTTCGACATCATTCAGCAAGATCCGCTGATCTCCCAGGTCAAGCTCATTGCCGAACCCTGGGACATCGGCGACGGCGGCTAACGTCGGCGGCTTCCCCCTCTGTGGACGGAGTGGAACGGCAAGTATCGCGACACCGTCCGCGATTTCTGGCGGGGCGAGCCAGCGATGCTCTCCGAGCTCGCCGGGCGTCTGACGGGATCTTCCGACCTGTATGCGTCGAGCGGGCGGCGTCCCATGGCGTCGATCAACTTCGTCATCGCCCGACGGCTTCACTATGCGCGACCTCGTTTCTTGCAACGAGAAGCACAATGACGCGAACCTGGAGGGCGGCAACGACGGCGAATCTTACAACCGCTCGTGGAACTGCGGCGCAGAGGGCCCAACCGACGACGAGACGGTCAAAAGTGCTGCGCAACCGCCAGATCCGCAATTTTCCTCACGACGCTTCTGCTGTCCCAGGGCGTGCCTATGCTGCGCACGGAGACGAACTCGGGCGAGCAGCGAGGGCAACAACAACGTCTACTGCCAGGACAACGAACTCTCCTGGATCAATTGGGACCTCGACCTCGAGGCCATCGGATTGCTCGAGTTCACTCGCCAGCTCATAGAGTTCCCGCAGCGCATCCCGTTTTCAGGCGGCGTCGCTTCCTCGCGGGCGACTCCGGAGAAGGGCGGCCGCTCGGAATCGGCGAGATCGAATGGTTCCGTCGATGCGACCACCATGGAAGAGTCGGACTGGACCACCGTTTACGCCCGGTCGCTCGCGGTCTACTACAACGGCTCGGCCATCGGGGAGCCAGACGACCGCGGCGAGGACATCTACGACGACGACGTTCTGCTGATGTTCAACGCCGACGTCGCCGACCAGACGTTCACCATTCCGAGCGATCTGTACGGCGGAGCATGGGCCGACGTCCTCGACACGAGCAGCACATCGACTCCGAACGCCGCTACGAGCCAGGCGATTCCGTCAGGTCGAAGAGCACTCGATGCGTGTGTTCATCAGGGTCGACAGCGAAGTCCCGCTGAGCCTGAAAGCCCGCAGCGAGGAGCTGACCCAGTGCATCAAGCCGCATTTCGCGTTTCCCCGGAGAGCCACCCAAGGTTCGCGAACGTCGAGTGCCCCGGGCGACTGCGACCTCGACGGAATCAAAGCAACCCGCAGCTCTGAGGGCGGAGCTGCAGAGGGTTCTGAGGGCAACGCGACTATGACTCCGAAAACGAGGCCGTCCCAGATGCTGGGGGCGGCGGCGACTCGAAAACGAGGCCGTACCGAGACTCAAAAGACGAGGCGACGGAGACGCCTGCGGAAACGAGGCCGACAGTGAGATCGGGGGCCCAGGAAGACAGCGCACTCGATTCAGACGAAGGCGCCGCATCTAGGGGCGCAGTGGAATCGGGCGGCCCAGCCGAACCAACCACGCCAAACGCGTCAGCCGGATCAGGCGCGCCAAACGGCTTAGACGAATCGCCCGAACGGGGCCGGAACAGCAAAAGACAGGACTGTCCCAGGCGAGGACGCTTCCGGCGAGCAGGAGTCGTCGGCCAAAGGCAAAGCCAAGTAAACCGCAAACCCGCCAGAAAGAGGCGAAGCCGGAGACGGGGCGAGGCTGTCCAGAAAACGGAGGCCTCGCCCCTTCTCAGTTTTGGAGCCCCGACCTGTCGGCCTTACGAATCCTCGCCTTCCAAGGCTCCTCGCAAGCGCTGCCGCACCGAGCCGAGCTTCGCACTCGCCCAGCGCTAACGCCAAAGGCCTTCACCAGAGCCTCGTAACGCAAAGGCGAGACCGGAACGTCCCATGCGCCGGGGACTCGGCGATCTCCTCGCTGAACTTGGTCTTGAATCCGCGCACGCCCGCCAGTTGCGGCGCACGCTCCGAATCGATGCCCATGAGGTCGAAACTCTCGATTCCCCGCTCGCGCAGGAAGCGGGCCATGGCGAAGACGAGCAGATCGGGGGCGCCTGCTTTTCGGCCCTCGTCGTTCGACGCCGCGTAATAGTAGGTGGCCTGGGAGGCGGTGGTCGTGACGATTCCCCAGCACAGCGGCCGGCCCTCGCGCCGAACGGTGTACAGACGGCAGTGCTCGGGCCCGAGCCCGACGAGCATCGCCTCATACGTCTCCTGCGGCAAGATGCCGAAAGAATCACGTTCGCCCGTCTCAACGAGCAGCTCGTACAGCTCGCCGAAAACGGCGTGCGCGTCCTCGGTCTCGTCGGCTGCGACGAGAGACTCGTCGCGCATGGCCTGCGCACATCCCGCCGCCGCGCTTCTTCATCGAAGCGAGGAGGGCTCTCCGTCCTTTCTCAGATCGAGGACAACGGTTCTGTCGTAGGTGACCGATTGGAGGAGTTCGCGAAAGGTCGCCGGCGCGATGGTGCGCGTGAAGCCGGAACAAAATCGACCTCGGGTTCGAGGCCGCGGACCACCCTGACGAGGTCGGAGCGAAACGCCGCCTCCTCCCGCGCGCTGGGAGTGCGGCCGACCCAAACGGGGCCGTGCTTCGCCCAAAGGTACGTGAATCCTCGCCCCCGCATCTTCGTGGCGGTGAAAAAGGCCCTGGGCTCGCCGTCGACCAACCACACGAGCTTGCGCCACGGAAGCCGCCCGCCCACGGCCCAGTCGAAGACCTCCCAGGCAGAGGTCTGTTCGAGAGGCAAATCGACCTTCGCTTCATCGGCCAAGCTTTCGAATTCCGAACCTACATCTTCGAATCTGCTTGTCTTCATGGTGTAAGCCTACCTGCATTCGGCGCGCCAGCTTCAGCCCGGGCCCTCCGTCCGAGTAGTGTTGCGACGTGCCAGAAATCGAAGCGCCCGCCGAGTTCCTCACGGCCCTCGAGTCCCTCAAGGGGCACGCGTTCCGCACCGAACTCCACGTGAGTCAGATACCGCCCCCGGCGAAAATCGCGCCGTGGGCGGTGGCGCTTCAAGCCGAAATCAACGATTCTTCCTCGCTCGATCCCGATTCCTACCGCGGAAACGCACGTTTCGTGCTTCTCTACGACCCGAAGGCCAGCCCGCGTGGGACGGCACCATCCGAATAGTCGCCTACGCCAACGCCCCCGTCGAGATCCGACATGGGCGGCGATCCCCTGTGGCGAAGTATCCTGGACGTGGTTGGCCGAATCCCTCGAAGCCCGCGGCGCCGAATATCACAACCTGACGGGAACGGTCACTCGAAACTACAACGAAACATTTACAGGAATGCACATGACGGATTCGACGATCGACCTCGAGGTGAGAGCCTCGTGGAGCCCCGACCATGCCGACGTCTCGGCCCACCTTGACGCTTGGGCGGACTTTGCCGCAAGCGTATGCGGCCTGAGCCCCGACGGCGTCGCCGCTCTCCCCGCTCCTCGAGAGACTCTTTAATGTCGGATTCGGTAGACATACAGCCGCTCGACGTCCCAAGCGAAGGGATCCCCGAGCTGACAAACCTCGACATCGACGACGCCGTCTCCGCTCTGGCCGCCGGACGCGGCCCTTTCGCCATCGACACCGAACGCGCCATGGGCATCCGCTACTCGGGACGGGCGTACGTCGTCCAAATCCGCCGAGAGGGCGCGGGAACCTTCCTCATCGACCCCGTCGGCATCGAAAAACCGCCTCGGCCCCCTCGCCGAACTCCTGGCGACGGACGTGTGGATCCTCCACGCGGCCGATCAGGATCTGCCGTGCCTGCGCGAACTCGGCTTCAATCCCCCCGAGATCTTCGACACCGAAGTCGCAGGCATCCTTCTCGGCTTCGAACGCATCTCGCTTCAGGCGGAAGTGGCCGAAGTCCTCGGATACGGCCTGGCCAAAGAGCATTCCATGGCGGACTGGTCGGAGCGCCCCCTCGCCCCGGAGCTGCGGGCGTACGCGGCGCTCGACGTCGAACTGCTCATCGAATTGCGAGAACGTCTCACGGCCATGCTGCGCGCGGCCAGGCGCCTCGAATGGCTTCATGAAGAGTGCGAGGAGATACGGCTGCGCGAGCCAAAAACCCCTTCGGCCCAGCCCTGGCGCAAGTCCGCGAGAAGGAACGGAATAACGGACAGGCGGGCGCTCGGCATACTCGAATCCCTGTGGCACTCGCGTGAGAAGCTGGCCAAGAAACGCGACCTCGCGCCGGAGAAGGTGCTTCCTTCCAAGGTTTTGGCGGAGCTGGCCTCCCGCAAGCCCCGTTCCCACGCCGACGTCACGCGCTCGCCCCTGCTTCAGTCGAGGATGCGGCGCAAGGACGCGCATACGTGGTGGGACGCCATATCCTCGGCCTGGGCAATCCCCAGGAGGAACTGCCCGAGCGCGTCTTCCACGAATCCGCCGAGCCTTTTCCCGGCCATCCGCAGCTGGGAGCGCACCAGCGAAGCCGCGGCGCGATGGAAAGTCGTTCGCAGCACGGTGCTGACGCGCGCGCCGACGATCTGGGAATTCGCCAGAGATTCTCTCAAACCCGCCTATCAGCGCGCACTCGCATGGGACGGCTGGGACGACCCTGGAGGGAGATCCGATTCTCGCTCGCCGCCCTCGGCGCGCGCCCGTGGCAGATCGACAACGTCGGCCAGCTTCTCGTGGCCGCGGCGCGCAGGTCGGAAAAAGCCTCGCTCCCTAGCCGTCTCGCTCCTGGCTCGGCAGCCGCAGTGCGAAGGCTCCGCCGAGAGCCTGGACGAATCTCCTGCCGCACCGACTCGATGGCCGATCCGATCGCCGCCGGCGTCAGCCCCTCTGCGCGGCGGACCGATGCGCGGGAAGCGTGAGGCGGGAAACGCCGCTCGATCCCCAGATGGCACAGCCTTCCGCGGTACCCCGACCGGGTGAGGGCAAGGCCGATTTCGCTTCCGACCCCGCCGTCGACATAGGCCGTCCTCGACGGTGACGACGGCGTCGTAGAGACGCAGAGCCTCGACGAGCTCGGGATCGACCGGCAGCGCCCAGCGAGTCGAGGACGTCGGCGTCGCCGCAGCCTTCCGCCGCCTCGATCGCCCCTGGAACCGCCGCTCCGACCGCGACGACGGCGGTCCTTGCGCCGTTTCCCGAATAGACGAGGTCAGCGCCGCCCACGGCCCTCACGGCTTTCGATCGAGGCGGCGCCTCCCCTTGGGATAGCGCACGAGCGTCGGCCCTCGACGTCGAGCGCCTCGCGCAAAGCTCCCTCAGCCGTTCGGCGTCGCGAGGACGGCGACCCTCGAGCCGGGGACCATCGCGGCGAGCGAAAGGTCCCAGCACCGTTAGTGGGAGGTCCGTCGTCGCCGGTTATCCCGGCGCGGTCGAGGACCACGGTGACGGGCGCATTGTGGAGGGCCACGTCCATAAGCAGCTGGTCGAAGCCCCTGTTCATAAAGGTCGAGTAGAGGGCGACGACGGGATGGCATCCGGCGAACGCCATGCCGGCCGCCATCGTCAGGGCGTGCTGCTCGGCGATTCCGACGTCGATCACCCTTTCGGGGAAGGCGTCGGCGAAGGCGCCCAGTCCGACGGGCCGCAGCATCGCCGCCGTCACGCCCACGACGTCTTCGCGCTCGCGCGCGATCTGCGCGATTTCCTCGGCGAACACGGCGGTCCATCCGAAGCGCGCGGGCTCAATGGGCAGCCCGGTCTCGGGGTGGATGCGCCCCACCGCGTGGAACCGATCGTCGGCGTTCTCCTCAGCGGGGCGATACCCCCTGCCCTTTTCGGTTATCGTGTGCACGACGACCGGCCCCCCGAAGTCCTTCGCCAAGGCGAACGCCTCCTGAAGGTCTTTGAGGTTGTGCCCGTCCACGGGGCCGATGTACTTCATGCCGAGCGAGTCGAAAGATGCCGGCAGTCGACGAAAAATGTCCTTGACGCCCTTTTTGATCGAATGGAGGGCGCCGTAGGCGGCCCGTCCCGGCGCTCCCGCGCCGAAAAGATGGCGTTTCGTCCACTTGAGGAAGGCCTCGTATTTTTTGTTGAGGCGGAAGTTGTCCAGGCGCCTGACGGGCTCGAATTTGCGGACGATGCCGCCCACCGTCGGCGCGTAGGAGCGGTCGTTGTCGTTGAGGACGATGACGATGGGCCTCTTCGGATCCTCCGCGATGTTGTTGAGGGCCTCCCATGCCATTCCCCCGGTCATCGCTCCGTCGCCTATGACGGCCACGACTCGGCGGTCCTCTCCGCGAAGCTCAAACGAACGGGCGATCCCGTCGGCCCAGGAGAGCGCGGTGGAGGCGTGCGAGTTTTCGACGACGTCGTGGACCGACTCTTTGCGCGCGGGATGCCCGACAGTCCGCCTTCCTGGCGCAGCGTGGAGAAATCGCGGCGCCCGTGAGGATCTTGTGCACATAGCTCTGGTGCCCGGTGTCGAAGACGAGGACGTCCGACGGGAGGAGAAGACCCCGATGGAGGCTATCGTCAGCTCGACGACGCCGAGGTTGGGGCCGAGGTGGCCGCCCGTCTTCGAGACGTTTTTCAACGAGGAAGGCCCTGATTTCCTCGGCTGAGGCCCTCAAAGCCGCTCCGACGGCAGCTTTTTGACGTCGTCGGGGTCCGGAGTATGCCCTCAATCAATCCCAGGCGACCTCCTTTTGCCATCGTCCATTCTAACCGCCGGGTCGGCAGTTAGCAGCGCTGCGTCGGCCCTCCGCCCAGTGTGCGGAGGGCCGACGCAGGCGTGTTTCACTGTTTTCGGCGCGCACGCAGCCGTCAGAAGCGCCCGCGCCGGAAGAGGCGCCGTCCGTCTCCGCCGTCAGCCGAGCGAATCCAGGACGATGTTCAACCCCTCGGCCATCGTCGGGTGGGCGATGACGGCGTCGCGCAGCTTGGGCCAGGAAGGCCCCCCAGCATGGCCGTCTGAACGGCGACGATCACCTCGCTCGCACTTTCGGCGACGATCGCGGCGCCGAGGATCTCCTCGGTCTCGGCGTCGACGACGACCTTGTAAGCCCTCGACGTGGCCGTGCGTTTTGGCTCTCGGGACGCCGCCGCGGCGACCAGCCACCCGGATGTCCCGTCCGGCCGCGGGCCTCGCTCTGCTCATTCCGACGCGCCCGAGCTCGGGGGTCGCGAAGACAGCCCACGGGATGAGGCGGCCCTCCGTCGAGGCGTCCTTGCCGGCGAAGAGGTCGCGCAGCTTGCGGAAGTCGTTCCACGAGGCATGCGTGAACTGGGGAGTTCCGGCGACGTCGCCCGCGGCGTAGACGCCCTGGCGCCGTCGTCTCGAGGCGGGAATCGACCTTGACGAAGCCGCGCTCGGTCAGTTCGACCCCCGCCGCCTCAAGCCCAGGCCCTTTGTGGCCGGGTGCGTCCGAGCGCCACGAGGAAGCGCGTTCCCGAGACCTCGCCGGCAGTCGTGTGGACGAGGACCCCCTCGTCCCGAGGACACGCGCACCGCGCGCTCGCCCGGTGCGCACCGTCACGCCCTGCGCGGCGAGGTTGGCCCGCCATCTCTTCGGCGACGTCCGCGTCCTCCCTGGCAAGAATGTGCTCCCCGCCCTCGATGAGCGTCACGTCCGCCCCGAAGCGCCGCCATCATCGAGGCCATCTCGACGCCGATGACTCCGCCGCCTAGAATGACGAGCCGATCGGGAATCTCGGTCAGGGCGAAGTGCGTCCTCGCTCGTCCAGTAGTCGACGTCGCTCAATCCCTCAATCGGAGGAATCGCGGGCGTCGTCCCCGTGTTGATCAGGACCTTCTCGCCTCGACCACGCGGGACCGAGCCGTCGGCCAGCGTCGCCTCGACGATCTTCGGCCCGACGAATCAGCCGTTCAGAGAACGAAATCCAGCCCGGGCGCGGCGAACATCTTCTATGCGCCTCGACCATGCCGCCGACAACGCTCTCCTTGCGGGCGCGCAAGGCCTCAAGGTCCACTCCCGCCGAGGCGAGGTCGGCCCCAGGGCAGATCGACCCCGTAGGCCGCGGCCGTGCGAACCTCGGCAGACCTTCGCGCGCTCGGGACGAGCGTCTTCGTCGGGATGCAGGCGACGTTGATGCACGTTCCTCCGATTTTGTCCCGTTCGACCATGAAGACTTTGTCGCCCTTCTGGCACGAAGCATGGCGAGAGACTTTCCGGCCTTTCCGCCTCCGACGACCACAAGATCGTATTTTTCGGGCGCGCTTTGCCATCGTATTCCTCCGTATATTTTGCGTTTATGCGGTATGGGCTCGTTCCACCCGATGCAGCTACAACGTGCAGCGCACAGAACGCATTCCGAGATGCGGATCACTCGATTCGCATCACTCTACTACGGTTACGCATTCGAAATGATGTGTGTTCGGGGAAAATGTCGACCGCCTCAAAGAAGGTTGCCTTGCGCCCGCATCCCCGCATGACGGCGACGTCGCGCGCCATGGACGCCGGGTCGCAGGAGACGAGGACGATCCTGCCGACCTTCGCCTCGCCGGAGCATCGCCGCCAGCTCCGTGCCAAGCCCCGCCCTGGGCGGATCGGCCACGACGACGTCGCCGTTGACCCTCCAGCGCGTGGGCGTCGATCCTCGCGGCGCGGGTGCGGGCCCACGGCAGATCCCGAGAGTTCGCCCGCGCGTCCCTCCACCGCCTCTCGGGCCCTCCATCGCGTAGACGGCGCCCGACTCCCCTGCCGCGACAGCGCAGCGGCTGCGTCAGCAGGCCGGCGCCCGAGTAGAGTTCGACGACGCGGTCCCCGGTTGGACGTCCGCTCCGCGCATGACAGGCTCGACGAGGCTCGCCGCCGCCGCTCGGTGGACCTGCCAGAATCCGCCTGCGTGGACCTGGTAGGCGTACAGCTCGCCGCCGACCACGACGTCCTCGCGGACGACCTCGTCGGCCCGCATGCCCGCGCCCACCACGAATCCCCGCCGATGAACAGGGCGGGGTCAGACCCGAAGGGCAAGCGCCTTGACCCGCTCCCCCGGCTTCCACCACGAGCGCCAGCCGCCGAAGAGGTCGAGCTCGCCGATCTCCTCGACGGCCAGAGGAAAACTCGCCACCCCCATGAGCTCGTGGCTCGAATCCCTGTACATCGCCGGCCAGCCGTCCTCGCCCACGACGAATTCGATCCGGGTGCGGGTGGCCCCACCGGAGGTCGCGGCATCGCCGGGAAGGGCTGCGACTCGCGGCGAAAGGCCCTGCTCGGCGAAATGCTCCTGAAGGTCGCGGCCGCCGATTCGGCCGAGGGTCGTCGCAAGGACGTGGCTTTTCCACTCCGCCTGATAGTCGAAGGCGACGTGCCCGAGATCGGCCCCGCCGACGCCCAGCGGCCCGGCCTCCGGCCACACCAGGCCGACCCCTGTGCCGGAGGGGTTCGACAGGACCTCTACGACGTCGCCGCGGATGAGCGTCGAACGCTGCCCGGTCACCTGAACTCGCACACGCTCGCCCGGCAGGCCGAAGCGGGCGAAGACGACCCTGCCGTCCTCCGCCCCTGCCGACGGCGGACCCGCCGTGGGCGACGTCGGTCAAATCTATGTCGAGCGTTGTCATTCGTCCTCCTCGGTCGGATGAAAAAGATAGGGGACCTCGGCGAGGATCACCCCGGGTTCGTGGCGCAAATCGGCTATGACGCTCGGCATCGACCTTCGCAGGAAATACCCTCCCAGACGCCCGCCGCGAGGATCCTCTGGTAGAAGACCGCCACGACGTCGCCCGGATGCATCTGGTGCAGAGAGTGGACGTAGTCGACGATGTGCCCGCGCGTGGCCCCCTGCGGCGTGCCGAGAACCGTGAGGTCGACAGGAAGGCCCGCCTCCTTCCAGTCGTCGCGAAGCTGGCGCGTGCGTTTTGGATCGAAATCGACCGTCAGGGCGGTCAGGCTCGACAACCTCATGGCCCGAGCGTAGCTCACCGTGCGCAGCGTCGGGTCATCGACCACGCTGACGAGCACGACTCCGTGGATGCGCGTGGGCAGGCGGCGGCCCGCCGAAAGGTTCGCCACGGCGAGGGTTCGGGCGACCTTGCCCATGCTCCGGCGCGCCAGGGCATGATGAGCGCGGAACCGCCAGGCCGACAGAGGGAGACGACAAGCCATGTGCGTTCGATGAAAACCGTCAGGCCGATCCCGGCGCCGCACACGCCCGCCAGCGGCGGCGAAGGCCCATTTCGTCAGGCTCGCGCTCCTGCGCTCGGCCCGCTCCAGCGACTCTTTGAGAATTCCGACAGAGCGCAGCGTCATCGCCACGCACGTCAAGCCGAAGTGCAGGAACGCGCAGACGACGAAGACGGTGGCCCCGCAAGGCTTTGAGACGAGCACGCCCGCGAAACCGGCGGCGAGGACCGCCGTCAGCCCCGACGATGACGAGGCGCGGCTTGATCGCGTCGCGTGTGCCGAGGCGGCGCGGGAGTATGCCGTCTGTGGCGAGCTCGCTCAGCAGGAAGGGCAGGCGGGCGTACGCCGCAAGGGCCGCGGAGACGCCGAGCAGCGCATATCCTGCGGCGACCGCCTTGTAGCCGCCGCCCCCCATGAGGCCGTGGGCCATCGACAGGCTTGGCACGCCGAGCCGCTGGCCGGGAAGCTCGAAAAGTATGGACAGGTAGAGGGTGACGACTATGGCGATGGTCGCGCCGCCGAAGCGGGCGGCGAGCCAGGGCGGGCGGACCCTGCGGGTGCGCGCGTCGCCGTGGACGCGCTCGCTCAGGAGCACGAGAAGGCGGGCAGGAAACGCCGCGGCCATGACGGGCCGTCATGAGCGGATGGGAAACCCCCGGGTTTCGGCCTGAGAGAACCGCCTGGCGACGCGCGGCCATGGCGGCGTCGGCCGCGGATCCCTGGGCGAGTTCGGCGACGAGGCCCCATATGAGAACCGTTGCGACCGCGAGGGCCCCGAGGGCGGCGGTGACCCAGTACAGCCGCGATTCCCTCCCTTCGCAGAAGCACGGAAGGGCCAAGGCGAGAACGAGGCCGTAGAGAAGCAGCCGCGCGGCAGCGCCGGGAAGACTTCCACGAGGCTCGTCGTTGCGACGCCGACGCCCAGGACGATGACGATGACGTAGCACAGGTAGCGCGCCGAGGCGGCCACCACGCCCATCCCCGGGCCGATGTGGGAGGCCACGATTTGGTAGGGAGAGACGGCGCGGAACGAGGCGCCCCACCCACGTCGCGCCGAGGAAGGCCGCCAGAAGGCTGAGAACCGCCACGGCGGCGGCGACGGCGATGTCCGCGGAATTCGCCCCCGAGGGGACGGAACGAAGAATGATCTGCGGAACGATGACGGCCGAAAGGGCGATCATCGTGGTGTCGGCCGCTGCGGAGCGGGCGGGTATTTCGTTCGTCACAGTGTTCAGGCTACGCCACGTCGCGGTTTGAGGTAGCGTTCTTAGCGTGCACTTTGTCATCATGGGGTGCGGTCGCGTCGGGCGACGTTGGCCGCGAATCTAACGGAGTACGGCCATTCCGTGGCCGTCATCGACCACAGCCCCGGACTCGTTTCGCGCGGCTCCCCAGAAGATTTTTCGGGCCAGCGCGTCACGGGCATGGGCTTCGACCGCGAGGCGCTAGTCCAGCCGGCATCGAGGACGCCCACGGCTTCGCGGCCGTCTCCTCGGGCGACAACTCGAACATCATCGCCGCCCGCGTGGTCCGCGAGACCTTCGGGGTGTCCAACGTCGTCACCCGCATATACGATCCGACGCGCGCAGAGGTTTACGAGCGGCTCGGAATCGCCACGGTCTCAACGGTCAAATGGACGGTTGAGCAGGTTTTTCCGGCATCTCATCCCGCTGGGGCCGCACTTCGACTGGATCGAAGACGACGCCGGAATCGCGATCGTCGGCATCGACCTCGACCCTTCCTGGTTCGGGCGCAGCGTCTCCGATTTGAGCGCGCGACGAAAGCAGGAGTGACCTATCTCACTCGCTTTGGGGAGGGGATGCTTCCCGGCGCCCAGCCTCGTGCTGCAAGACGGCGACGCGCTGCACATGACGGTCGAAACCGATCGGGCCGGGCGCCGTCCAAAGAATCGCAAACCATCCAGCCCAGGAGGATCTGTAGAAAGTCATCATCGCGGGGGCCGGGTCCGTGGGCAGGTCGATCGCCAGGAGCTCGTCCAATCCGGCCACGACATCACGATCATCGACCGCCACCCCTCGGCGATGAAAGTGGCCTCCGTCCCCGAGGCGGAGTGGCAGCTCGACGACGCCTGCGAGCTCACGAGCTCCAGCGGGCGAATCTCGACGAGGCCGACGTCGTCGTGGCGACGACGGGCGACGACAAGGTCAACTCGTCGTCTCGCTCCTGGCAAAAACCGAATTCGGCGTCGAGAGAGTCATCGCACGCGTGAACAATCCGAAGAACGAATGGCTCTTCGACGAGTCGTGGGGTGTGGACGTCGCCGTCTCGACGCCGCGCGTCATCGCGCCCCTACGTCGAGGACGCGGTCGCCAACGGGCGCCTCGCAACGGTCATGCACTTTCACCGCTCGGGAGCGGCCCTCCTGCAGACGACGCTTCCGCCCAAAGGCCCCGATCGTCGGGCTTGCCGTCTCCGACGTCGTCCTCCCGCCCTCGATCGTTCTCAACGCGATCGTCCGGGACGGGTGCCGTTCACGGCCGAGCCCGATTTGACGGTCGAAGCCGGCGACCAGGTGCTTTTTCCTGCGCTCGGCCGAGGCCGAGGAAGACCTCGACATCGTGCGCGAGCTCATCGGCGACGACGCCTCGCTCGAGTCGGTCTAGCCTGCGATCCCGTTCTCCGGCGGCGGCTTTCGCCTCGCCTCGGTCGGCGCCCGCTCGCCCGCCATCCGCGCGCTCGCCGCCCCGTTCGGCTGCGCGAGAAGACCCGCCGGTCAGCCGCGCCCGTCGGCTTCGGCGGGGCCCGCCCTGGCCCGGCCGCGGACGATTCGGCCGCGGGAGGCTGCGCGGACCGCCATCCACGTCGCCCAGGCCGCGAGGGCGAAGAGCGGCAGGCCCATGACGAGCTTTGTCTCACCGCGAGGGCCGTCGTCGCATCAGTCAAGTAGAGAGGCGTCTGAACGAGGAGGCGCAGGCGGGACACCCCTGGCCCACAGCCACGTCAAACGGGTGTACGCGCGGCGAGTCGCGATCCCGTCCTCGTCGTCGGCCCGCCTCCATCGTGTGGCGTCCCGCGGAGGAATCGAGCACGAGGCCCATCAGAGGCCAGCGCACGGCGAGAGAAAGGGCGAGGGCGGCCAGATACCCGGCATTGAGGAGCAGTCCACCGTGAAGTAGTCGGATGCCTGCCCCGTGCGCAGCGCCCAGAAAGCCGAGACGCCGACGCCGAGGAGGCCGCTGACCGCCGGTGTGACGTCGAGCCGGCCGACAAGGCGGGCCGCCAAGGCGAGGACTGAGGCGGCCACCGGAGCGATCGAGGAGACGACGACGTCTTTGGTCGCTATGTAGACGACGAGGAAGATCGCGCCGGGGCGACGCTTTTCGACGACGCCCCGCTTGCCGCCCACGGCCCTCGACAGGTCAGCTTCGCCGACGGCGGCCGCCAGACCGCCTGCGCCTGGCCGTCGCCTTCCGGCGGCCTCCTCCGCCCGATCCGGGCTTTGCGCCTCGTCGCGCTTGGTCGTCACATCGACCATCTCGGTCACGTCGTTCCTTTCCGCCGCGTCGATCGCCGCATCGATTGTTCTGTCCGCCGCGCTCGAGTCTGTTCCGCAACGCCCTGAGCCGCGCGCGCCACTGGGGCTGCGGGACGTCATTCGCCCGGCAGCACCGTGTAAGCCGGGTCGAAGATCGTCGGGACGGCGTCACGGCCCGAAAACGGCCCCCGCGCACGGTCAAACGCGAGCCGACCTCGATGCAGCGGACGATGGTCCGCCCCAGGAATGCGAGGACGAACTCCCCCTCCGGGGCCTTGATCCTCGCTCGAAGGACCGGCGAGTTTCCCGCGCCGGGATATGCGATCGACGTGATCTCGCCGGTCACTTCGACTCGGCGAGGGCTCACCCTCAGCGGACCTCCGAGATTTCCGGACGGCGCGGAAGCGAAATCCTGTCGCGCTGAGGCTCGGGATGCTTGCTGCCCGAACGCGGCACCTCGAGCGGAAGAATGTCGCGCGGCGGATGGGCGGCGACGCCCCTGACCACCACGAGCCTGTCGAGCACGGCGCGGAGCAGGCTGCGCGCCTCGGCGTCGTCGACGGCGGCTCTCGCCCGTCAGCGTCGCCCGCAGCAGCCATCAGGGGCCCATCGATTCCCCGTATCGAACGGGGTTGACCGTCCTCGACCCTCGACCGGCATCTGCGCGTGGATCTCCTGTCCGTGGTCTCCCTCGGCCTCGCGCGAAGACCACTCCTGCGAGGCGATCGAAGAGATCATGTCGGCGCGCACGTCGTCCCACAGGCCGCTCGACTTCGGAGCCGCGAAGACCTGAAGCCGAGCGCGCTCTCGCCCACGATGTAGACGGCGCCCAGGACCACCTCGCGGTTGCGCTCGACCGTGAATTGGATCGTCGCGCCCTCAACCGGCGGCAGCTTGAGGGCGCCGCACTCGAGCAGCTCGTCGTCTTCGGGCGCCTCGGCTTCGTCGTAGGGCCCGACGACCTTCGCGGCCTCGGCCTCGGCGACGACGTCGGCCTCCGCCTCTCGGGCCTTGGCCTTCTTCTTCCCAAATAGTCCCACGTGTCAACCCTTTCAGAATCGCGGTTCGCTCGGTCGGACCATGCGCACCATTTTAGCCCGCGCACTCCGTGCACACGGGCAGTCCGCCCTCTTCGTAGGCAAGCTGTGATCGATGGTGCACCAGGAAACACTGCGAACACGTGAATTCGTCGTCTTGGGCGGGCACGACGCTGATCGAAAGCTCGACGTTCGACAGGTCGGCCCCCGGCAGCTCGAAGCCTTCGGCGGCCTCGACCTCGTCCTCCTCGACCTCCGCCGACTGATGCTCTGAGCGCCGAGCCTTGAGCTGCTCGAGGGAATCCTCGCGGGTTCTTCGTCCTGCTTGCGCGGTGCGTCGTAATCGGTTGCCATTGTCAGCCCATCCTCGTCTCGTTCTTGGCGGCATCGCCTGCCGCTGTTTAGCCGCGGACACCCCGTCGGCCCGCGTGCGCCCACAATGTATCAGGTTTTTCGATTCGTCAGTCTGTCAATCACAAGCGAAACGCGACAGCCGAGCGCCGCGCTGACACACGGGCAGAATCGGCCCATTCCGCCCATCGTGTGGCAGACCTTAAGGTGACTCACGATTTCAGGGAGACATGAAAAACTGGAGCTCTTGGGACTCGGGCCCGACGGCGAGACTCTCACGCTGAACGACGCCGAAGGCAGTAGGTATATCCTACCCATCACCGACCTGTTGCGCGCGACGCTCAGACGCGATAGGCCCGTCGTCGAGAATCCGTCCGAATCGAAACGGCAGATGACGCCGCGGGAAATCCAGTCCTACATACGCGAGGGACTGTCCGTCGACGACGTGTGCGAGCTTTCCGCGCTTCCGCCTCCCGAGTCAACCCTCGCATTTCCGATCGTCGCGGGCGCAATTACACCTAACTTGCGGTCCTTCTCAATCGGCCACGACAGCGCCGGTCTGACGCTCGAAGAGCTCGTCGCGTCGCGCTCGTCGGCCGAGGCGTCAACCCGAACGACATCACATGGGATTCCTTGCGCAAGAACGGCGAGCCTTGGACGTTAGTCGCCGTCTTCGTCACGGGCGACCGCGAGCATCGCGCCACGTGGCACGTCGATCTGGAGCGGCGCCTGCTGGAGGCGCTGGACGACGAAGCCGCCTGGCTCTCGGAGACCCAGCTGCCGGCTTCGACGGGAACTTGGAGGCAGTGAACACCCCTCCCGCGCCGGTGGTTTAGTTCAGAGCGAAGAGCGCACCGCCGGCACTCGCACAGAGCGGGCGGCGAGGACCGTGAAAAGGCCGACGGAGGCGGGAGCGCTCCGGCCGAGGCGCCGTGCGAACGCGCGAAAGGCCAACGACGACGCGGGCGCGGCGGCGGACGGTCGCGGCAAAGCCGACGGAAAGGGCGAATCGAAGAGGTTCTCGCCTCCCTCGACACGCAAAGGGCAAGGTCCGCCCGATGCCGAAGGTCGAGGAAGACCCGATTACGACGGCGCACACCCTCCGGTTTCCGCCCCGGAGACTGCCCACGACGCAACGATTTTTGAGTCTGCCCCGCCGATCGGCCGTCGATCGCGAGCAGAATTCCGCGGCGAACGAACAGCCCAAGCCAGACGAGCGGGCGGGCGGCAGCGCACGCCCGACCGATGGGGCAGGAAGCCTCTCAAAAAGCGAAAGGCAAGCGTTCCCGAGGCAAAGACGGCAAGGGAGGAAAAACGGCCGTCGGCGGAGGCAGACGGCGCGGCCCGCGGCGGGCGCTCTCCCGAGGAGGGAAGCTAAGAGGCTCGGAGGCCGAACAGGCCTCCGGACGCCTTCGCCCCGTCCGAACGGCGATCCGATCGCTCGAAAAACGGCGAGGCTCGCGCCCGTCGATGCCCAGCTGGGACGAGATCGTCTTCGGGAAGAAAGACTAGACGGTTCGCAGAAGGGCTGGACGGTTCGCCGAGAACGGTCCGAAGGAACGGGAACGGTCCTGAAAAGAACAAGGCTAGGGCTCGCCGAGGAAGGGCTGCTTCGCCGCACGGGCCGCGCTCGCGGTCATTCGCTTCACGTGGTGATTTCGGCACAGCACCCTCATAGCCCGCTTCTCCGGCGTCGGTGTCGCCGACGACGACCTCTCCCCTCCGTGACCATGGCGCCGTCGACGGTGCGCGCGTTGTGCGTGGCACGTTTTCCGCACCAGCACAGCGCCCTGACCTGCAAAACCTCCACCCTGTCGGCCAGTTCGATCATGCGTGCGGATCCGGGAAACAGCTTCGTCATGAAATCCGACGTGATTCCGAAGCCGAAGACGTCGATTTCCGATCCGTCACTACGATTCTCGCCAGCTGCTCTATCTGAGCCTCGGTGTAGAACTGGACCTCGTCGCAGATGAGAAAGTCGACCGCCCGCCCGCCGGTGCGCTCCCGCGCCACGGCCTTCCAAAAATCGGTGTTCTCATCCACCTCGAAAGCCCGCGACTCCAGGCCGATGCGCGAGGACAGCCTGCCGGTTCCCGCCCTGTCGTTGCGGCTGTAGAGGAGGCTCTCTCAGCGCGGCAGCTCGTGGTTGTAGAGCAGTCTGCAACGCCAAAGTCGACTTGCCGCAGTCCATCGTCCCCGAAAAGAAGACCAGCTCCGCCATCACGCGGCTCCAGCGAAAAACATCAGTTGACCTCCACTGTCAAACGACCTCCGCGATGAGAGGAACGAGCATTTCGACGGACGTGAGGGATCCGTGGACGCCGCGCATCGGCGGGCTCGTGCGCCCCCGAGAGTCGAAGACGGCGCAATCGCCGCGTTGGAAGGAAATGACGTCGCCCATGACGGAGCGGGCGAAATCTTCGACGGGGCCGAAGATTCCTCGTTGCGACGGCTTGGTCGGCCGTCGGGACCAGCGCGAGACTCGCCGAGCTCCTCCCCTCCATCGCGCCGCGAGGGCCTCCGGCTCCCGGGTGTACACCTGCACCCGCGGTCCTCCCCGCGACGAGGTCCGCTCCCTCGCGCAGCCGGGGAGATCGGCGAGGGTCGATCCAGCGACGTCGACCATGCCGTGGTCGGCGGTGACGACGACGCAGCGTTCCGCGAGGGACGAACGCGAGGCGACGGCGGCGTCGAAGCTCTCCAGCTCCGCCACCCATTCGCTGGACGTCCACCCGCGGCGTGGCCCGCATGGTCGATTTCGCCCCCAGTAGAGGTAGACGCATTCGACGCGCCGCAAAGCTCCCGGCGGCAGCCTCCACCCGCTCGTCGAGGGGTTTCGGCGGGCACGGCCTCGCGCCCCGGAGGGCGGCCAGCGTCAGTCCCGGCCGACGAAGGCGGAAGGCTGGACGACGCGCAGGCCCGAGCGCGCGGGCCCAGCTTTTCGAACAGCGTCGGCTGTCTCTGCCACGAAAGCGGGTCGAGCCCGGGATCGTCCCATTTTATGAGGGAAAACGGCCTGCCGCTGGCCGGAGAGCGCAGCGAATACCCCATCATCGCGGTCTTTCCCGGCAGCTCGCCCGTTCCCACTGCGGTTATGGCGGCGGCGGTGGTCGACGGCGCCACGGTCGCAAGCGGCTCAGATGGGTCATCGACCGAAGCGTGGGGCGTGGCCGCTTCTGGCGTCGAGGTTCTCGGCGCCCAGCCTGTCGACCATGACGAAGCAGACGCGGTCGGCCTCGGGCAGCCCGAGCGCCGCTCTGTCGCGTTCGAGGTCCGAGGCCGACGTCGACGTCGCCAAGCCTGCGGCGTCCATCGCCGCCGAAAGCGCCGCTCGAACGCGCGTTCCCCGAGGACTGGAAAGTCATCGGGCCAAGGGCCGGGCGGTTTGGCTCACCGGCCCGCCCCGGCGAGGATCTCATGGAGGCGAAGGATGAATTCGGCGCCCTTGGAGAAGACCGCGGCATCGAGCGACGTATCGACGAACACGTCGAGGTCCTCGGCCACCGCGTGGGCCATCGATCCGTGGTCGAGGGTGCGGGACGGGTCCTCGCATCCCGCCGGAAAACTGTCGATCAGCCAGGAGCCTCCCCAGACGGCGTGGATGCCGATGGCCGAAAGCTCGCCGGCGCGCGGCGCTGAAGGCGTGCGCCGCCGCAGAAGCTGGACGTCGTGAGCATCGACAAGGGCAGGGTGCGCACGCTCGTCAACAGCTCTCCTTCCGGCGCGAACTCGTAGGAGACGTCGGAGAAATCACGTGCGAGCGAGGAGTCCGTCACGGCGTAGCACGTGACGGACTCGTAGACGGAGTCGCTGTCGAAAAGAGTTTGGGGACGCACGAAATACGCCAAGATTTCGGGATCGGATTTCAACGCCGCCGCGACGTCTCGAGCCACAGGTGCGTCGCCGTCGTCCAGTTCGTTGAGCTCCGATATGAAATCCTCGTAACGATTAGCGTTCACCCCGCGATTGTCTCATTTTGATCGATCCCACGCACGCAGCCTGCCCGGCGGGCCCTCGCAAAGACAGCCGGGCGTCGCCAATATCACCTCGAATGACGGGCGGGAAACCGGGAACAAGGGGAATACTTGTTCGCATGCCAAAGATTAGCGAGCCGTCTGCGGAGAAGGTCGTAGACATCGACGTCACGCAGGAGATGCGCACGTCCTTCCTCGAGTATTCGTACTCCGTGATTTACGCGCGGGCCTCCCCGACGCCAGAGACGGGCTCAAACCCGTTCAACGGCGCATACTCTTCCAAATGGGGCAGATGGGGCTTCGCCCCGACCGCGGCCACGTCAAATCCTCCAGGGTCGTGGGGGACGTCATGGGCAGGCTCCATCCGCACGGCGACGTCGCCATCTACGACGCGATGGTCAGGCTGGCCCAGCCGTTCACGCTCAGGCTGCCCATGATCGACGGGCACGGCAATTTCGGTTCGCTCGACGACGGGCCGGCGGCGCCCCGATACACGGAGGTGCGCATGGCGCCCCCGGCCATGGCGATGATTTCCTCGCTCGACGAGGACACCGTCGACATGGCGCCCAATTACGACAACACCCTTGAGCAGCCTGAGGTGCTTCCGCCGCCATTCCAAACCTCCTGGTCAACGGGTCCTCGGGAATCGCCGTCGGAATGGCGACGAACATGCCGCCCCACAACCTCGTGGAGGTGATCGCCGCGGCCCGCTGCCTCCTCGCCAAACCCGAGGCGGACCTGGAGGAGATCATGCGGTTCGTGCCCGGCCCCGACCTTCCCGAGGGCGGGAAGATCGTGGGTCTGGAAGGCATTCGGGAGGCCTACGCCTCCGGCCGGGGAATCTTTCAAAACCCGCGCCACGGCGCACATCGAGAACGTCACGGCGAGGAAGAAGGAATCGTCTTCACCGAGCTCCCCTACCTCGTGGGGCCGGAGAAGGTCATCGAGAAGCTCAAGGACGCGATCAACGCCAAGAAGGTCCAGGGCGTGACGGGCATCCAGAATCTGACCGACCGCCATCACGGGATGCGTCTGGTGGTCGAGGTGAAGAACGGCTTCAACTCCGAGGCCGTCCTGCTTCAGCTTTACCGGCACACGCCGCTGGAGGATTCTTCGGCATCAACAACGTGGCGCTCGTCGGCGGCCAGCCGCAGACCCTCGGGCTGATCGGGCTGCTGCGTCTTCCTCGACCACCGCCTCGACGTGACCAGGCGCCGCTCGCGCTTCAGACTCGACAAAGCCTCCCGCGAACTTCACCTCGTGGACGGCCTGCTGGCGGCGGTCGTCAACATCGACGAGGTCATCGCGCTTATCCGCTCCTCCGACGACGCCGCGACGGCGCGCACGCGCCTCACTGCAGGTCTTCGACCTGACCGAGACCCAGGCCGAGTACATTCTGGAGCTTCGGCTGCGCCGCCTGACCAAGTATTCGGTGATCGAGCTCGAACAGCGCCGAAGCGAGCTCCTGGAGGCCATCGCCGACCTTGAGGCATCCTCAATTCGCCCGAGCGCCTGCGAGACCTCGTCTCGGCCGAACTGGACGAGGGTCGCCGGGCCCACGGCACGCCCCGCAGGACGGTCCTCCTCGAATCCGACAGCGCCACGGGCCGGAGGTTCAGCCGCGCTCCCGCTCGAGGTGGCCGACGACCCCCTGCTTCGTCCTGCTGTCGGGAACCGGCCTGGCGGCGCGGACCGCGGATTCTTCGCCGCCGGCCAGGGAGGGGCGAGCGCGGAGCCTCACGACGCGATCCTCGCGTGCGTCCCGGCCACCGCGCGCGGGCAGATCGGCGTCGTGACGTCGGCGGGCCGGGCAGTTCGGCTCGACGTCCTCGACGTCCCTGTCGCGCCCGGACGCCCTCCCTCGCCGGCGGAGCGCAGCTGCGCGAGCATCTCCCTGCCGAGGGGCGAGCGCGCCGTCGGCCTCATCGACCTTTTCGAAGCGGCCGCTCCGCCTGTGCTGGCCACCGAGCGCGGCAGGATCAAGAGGGTCGGCGCGAGCCACCCCGGCAAGGATTCGTGGGAGCTCATCGGGCTCGAGGAGGGCGATTCGGTGGTCGGGTGCGGACATTGCGCGGACGCGGACCAGATCGTCCTCGTCTCTTCCGACGCCCATCTGCTGCGCTTCGACGGCTCGTCCGTGCGCCCTCAGGGCCGGACCGGGCGCGGCGTCGCGGGAATCCGCCTGGGAGCAGAGGCGAAAGTCATCGCCCTGGGCGTCGTTCCGGGCGACGACGTCGGCGGAACCCTCGTCGCAACCGTCTCGGGAAGCCGCGACGCGCTCGAGGGAACCGTGGCGGGAACGGCGAAGGTCACGCTCGCTCGACCGGTTCTCCCGGCAAAGGGCCGCGGAAACCGGCGGAGTCAGGGCCCAACGGTTCCTGCGCGGCGAGGATCTGCTCGCAGCTCGCGGCCGTGGGCCAGGCGCCGCTTCACGCCGTCGGCGCGGGCGGCCAAGCCGATCGGCCTGCCCGAGACGGACGAGAGGCGGGACGGCTCCGGCCAGCCCTTGGCCGCACCTCGTCACTGCCATCGGCTGAGTGCGCCCGGTCGCCGTTCAAACCGCGCGCCTGCGCGCGGAAAGCGCGGCCCGGAAGGGCCTCGTCGCCGGTCGGGTCTAAGCCTGTGTGCGCGGGCGGGAAGCGCCGCGGCCTCCGGGCGGTCGCCGCTCACGAGCAGCGGCGGCGCGCACGCGCGGAATCGAAGCGGCCGACAGGACGATCAGAAACGGTTGACGTAGACGCGGGTGACGCCCATGCGTTCGAAGCCCCGGTCGAGGAAGGTGCTCAGCAGGTAGTCCCCCTCGGGAACGTCCACGCCCACGTAAGAGACGCCAGCCTCCCTGACCGGCGTCGATCGTTTGGCGGAGCAGCACGGAAACCAGGTTTATCCCCGAGTGCTCCTCGCCGAGGACCACCTCAGCGAGATAGCCCCTCGGACCATCCGAGGGCCTCCCATTCCTCGTCGTAGCGTTCGCACACACACAGGCGGCGACCTCGGACGATCTCCGCGAACGTCGAGCGCGACGAAGCTCCATGTTCGGTCGATGGCGGCTGCTCGGCCTGCCAATCTCGCGCGCGGAGGGCTCTCCGCCGGACTTCGTCTGCACGGCGTTGTAGAAGCGCAGGACGTCCTCGTCGAGGTCCTCCGTCAGGGGACGATCTTCGCGTGCGTGGGAACGTCGAAACGCGGGAAAGCTCGCCACGCTCTTGCGCAGTTGCACGTACTCGTGCGAAAGCTCGAAGCCCTCACGCGCCAAAAGCTCGGCAAGCCCGGCGTTGGCCCCGTCGACGTGGACGATCGCGCTGCTGCCGCCGATGGCGCGCGCGACTTTAACCTGTTCGGCCGCGAGCAGCTTTCCGATCCCTCGCCGCGGGCGTCCGGGTGGACGCCGCCGAAAAGACGCACTTCGCCCCGCTGCGCACGATCCGGGCCATACCCGACGGCCAGAAGGCTCGAATCGGAGGCGCGAACGCCGATGGCGCGCCACGTCAGAGCGGATCGAAGAAGCTCTCGATCTCTTCCAAGCTGGTGCGCAAAGGACTGTCGTCGGCGGCCTCAATGGCGCTGACGACATCATAGATTTCGCCCGCGTCTGCGGGCCCTAGCTCAACCCACCCCATCTTTGGCAATTTTAGGCGTCGATCCGATCGCGGTCCACAGCCGCGGCACCTTCGACGATGAACTCCCTGCGCGGAGCGACGTCGTTGCCCATGAGCAGCTCGAAGACGGCCTCCGCTTCCATAAGCGCCTGTTCGTCCTCCATGCGGATCCGCCGCAAGGTTCGGCGCGACGGGTCCATCGTCGTCTCCGCGAGCTGGTGGGCGTCCATCTCGCCGAGGCCCTTGTACCGCTGAATGGGCTCGCGGTAGCTCTTGCCCGCGCGTTCGAGCTTGCGAAGCTCGGCGTGGAGCTGGTCCTCCGAGTATGTGTATATGTAGCGCTTCTTGCCGCCTTTGCCGCCCGAAACCTCGATTCTGTGAAGAGGGGGAACCGCGGCGTACCCTCGCCCCTCCTGAACGAGCGGGCGCATGTAGCGGAAGAAGAGGGTGAGCAGGAGGGTGCGAATATGGGCGCCGTCGACGTCGGCGTCTGTCATCGTAATGACTTTTGCCGTAGCGCGCCGCGGGAAGGTCGAAGGTCCGGCCCGCTTCCCGGCCCCGACCACCTGGATGATCTCGGAGACCTCTTTGTTCTTGAGAATGTCCGCCGTCGAGGCCTTTTTGGACGTTGAGGATCTTGCCGCGGATGGGAAGGAGGGCCTGAAACTCGCTTGACCGCGCAAGTAGCGGTTCCCAGGGCTGAATCCCTCGACGATGAAAAGCTCGGTCTCGGCCACGTCCTCGCTCCGGCAATCGGCCAGCTTTCGCCGGAAGGCTCGAGGGCTTCAGGGCGTTCTTGCGCCGAGATCTCCTTGTGCATGCGCGCGGTCACGCGGGCGCGCATCTCCGCCACGACCTTTTCAAGCAGCCTGGACGTCTCCGTCTTCTGGTCGCGCTTGGACGATCCGAGGATGCTGCCCAACTCCCTCTCGACCACGCCGGAGACAATGCCCCCGAACGGCGGACGTCCCGAGGATTTCTTTGGTCTGCCCTCGAACTGCGGCTCGGGCAGGCGCACGGTCACTACGGCCGTCAGGCCCGGCTAAGCACGTCGTCCTTTCTCGATCCTCGGGTCCTTGGCGCTCATCTTCAGGCGTCGAGAATTCGATTCGACGAGGCGAACGCAGGACCTTTCATGAGCCCCTGCTCGAAGCCGCTCTGGTGCGTCCCCCCTCCCGGGGTGCGAATGATGTTGACGAAGGACTCCACTCGCGTCTCGTAGCCCTTGCCCCAGCGCAGCGCGACGTCGACGGCGACGGTTCGCTCAACCTCGCGGCTGACGAGGTGGCCCGGATTCGGCGTCGAGAATGGGACCTTTCTCGGCGAAACGTCCCTTCGCCGGTCAGCCGCATCGTCGCGGTGACCGCGGCGTCGGGCGCGAAAGTCGACGAAATCCACGGTCCCGCCGTCGAAGCGGAAGGTTTCCGTATGAGGGCCCTTGTGCGGCGCCTCCCCTTCGGCGCCTTCCTTTTCGGCATTCTCCCCTGCGGCGCGCTCCCTCTCGTCGACGAGGGAGATGGTCAGGCCGGGCACTGAGGAAGGCCGTCTGGCGGGCCCTTTCGACGAGCTCTTCGTAGGAGAGGCCGCCGACGCGAGGAAAAATCTCGGGGTCGGCCCAGTAGCGCACTCGCGTGCCGGACTTTTTTCTTCGCGACTTTGCCGACGACGTCGAGCACCGAGGACTCGGTGAACGCCGAAAAGAGGAACCGGGGTCGGGCCCGGATGCGCCGTCGGAGAAGCGCCCAGGCTCCCCTGTGGAACTGCATCTGGTAGGTTTTTGCCGCCGCGATCGACCTGGACGTCCATGCGTTCGAGACGGGGCGTTGACCACCGAGGCCCCCGACGCCGTGCAGACCGCCGGAGAACCGTAGAGACCCTCCGCCGAACTTTCCTCCGGCGTGCAGCTTGGTGTGAGACGACTTCGACGCCTGAAAGCCCCACGCCCGGGACCTCGTCGACAGGGACGCCGCGGCCGTTGTCCCGACCTCCACCGACCCGTCCGCGTGGAGGCGGACCTCGACGGCGTCCGCGTGGCCTTCAAGCGCCTCGTCTCGCGGCGTTGTCGATGATCTCCACAGGCAATGCATGAGGCCGCGCGAGTCCGTGGACCCGATGTACATTCCGGGCCGCTTGCGAACCGCCTCGAGGCCTTCGAGAACCTGAAGGTGCCTCGCGGTGTAGCTTTCATTAGACGTCACTCGCACATCGTACTCACACACGCCCCTTTTCACGCATCGGCTCGCACAATCGGGCGAATCTCACTTTCGCATTTCTATTCGACGGCGAGTGTCGCCCTCAGCCGATGCGTTCGTTTCAGCTTGTTTCAGCCGATGCGCTCGCGCTCGTCGCGCACCGAAACCGCCGAGGCCGCCAGCTTCTCAAGGTGCGCATTCGCGTGATGTCCGCAAAACATAAGAACCCCGTAGGGCATCTCCACGCGAACGTGAGGCTTGCGCGCCGCAGGCATCGCACCGGTCGAGAGCGTCATGGCGCCGTCGTGGACGGCGGAGTCGTGCTTCATCTCGTCGTTCGTCAAAGTATGCGGGTATATACAAGCATGCAAGGCGGCCTGCGCGCCAGCCTCAGAAGGCCCCGCTTTCACCTCGGGCTACATGAGCGCTTCGCTACACTTGACTGCGCCGGCGGGCTTCGGCGCGAAGGCCGCGCGGGATCGGAAGGCTCCGGGCGGCGAGGAAAATCGCTTCAGGGGCCGACGCCGCCGCGCAGACAACGGGAGGCCGACGCCGCTCGAAGCGGCTTCCACGGTCAAGGAGTTCCGACGAGGCCGGCAGGGGCGGGGCCCGGGTTTGCCGCGAGGCAGCGGCGTAGAATTCTTTGGGCATGCAAGCGGCGGGGCTTCGCGGCTCTCCGCTCACTACTGAGGGGCTTTTGCACTGAGGAGCTCAACGGCCTTCCGCGCACCGACGTGCCGAACTCGAGGGTTCTCCGGCACCCAGCGCAGACAGCGAGCTCCCGCGCATCGACGGGCCGAGCTCGAATGGAGGGACAATGGGGTATGCCGTCGTCGACGTCGAGGCTGACGGGGCTCAGCCCCGTGCGCGATCGCATCGTCGAGATAGGAGTCGTCTTGCTCGACGAATCGGGCGGTCAGGAGGGCGAGATGGCAGAGCCTCGTCAATCCTCTGCGCGGGATGGGGCGGTTTTCGTGCACGGCCTGACGGATGCCGAGTCGCCGACGCCCCGACGCTTGCCGATCTGCTTCCGCGGATTCGCGAGCTGCGTTCGCGGCGGGGCCCTCGTGGCGCACAATGCGGCGTTCGACGTCGGATTCCTCAACGCGTCCTTCGCCCGGGCGGGCTATGGGATGCGCATTCCGCGCGAGGCCACGGTGTGCACGATGGAGCTGTCGAGATCTACCTTCCGCCGGGAAGGCACGGATTGAGCCGCCGCGGCCGAGCGCATCGCCGGCGTGGCGGCGGCAAAGCGTCACCGCGCGCTGGCAGACGCGCACACGGCTGCAGGCCTGCTGCGGCACTACTGCGAACGCCGAGGCCAACGGGTTCGCTACGCGAGGGCTTTCTCGCGCAGCAGCAAGGCCGTAGAGCGGGCAGCGTGGATCGAGGCGCGCGGCGCGCCGCAGAGCTGAGCTGGCCCGATTTCCTCCTCGTGACGCGGATCGCGGCCTTCGACGCGCCGCGGACGAGCGCTCCCTTTTTCGCCGTCCTGCGGCACGGCCTCGCGTGCGCCGGGAAAGCGGCCGCGCAATCAGTCGAATAGTCGCGCAGAACCTGGGAGCGCGAAGGGATGGCGAAGCTTCGACATCGTCTTGGACTCTATCACCGGATGCGCTCGCGTGACGCCGTAGACCTTTCCGATCTCGTCGAGGGTCTTCGTCTGCCCGTCGGTCAGGGCCGAAGCGCATCGCAACCACGCCGGCCTCCCGCTCGAGAGCGTGTCGAGGACCTGGCGCAGCTGCTCCTGAAGCAGCGTGAAGCCGACGGCGTCGGCCAGGACCACCGCCTCCGAATCCTCGATAGGGTCTCCGAATTCAGAGTCTCACATCTTCACCGAGGGCGTGTGCAGCGAAATCGGCTCGCGCCCGTAGCTTTTGGACCTCGATGACCTTTTCCTCAGGTCATAGTCGAGTTCTTTGGCGAGCTCGACGGTGGTCGGCTTCGCGGCCGAGGTCCTGAAGCATCTGACGCTGAACCCGCGCGAGCTTGTTGATCACTTCGACCATGTGAACGGGGATTCGAATGGTGCGCGCCTGATCGGCCATGGCGCGCGTGATCGCCCTGCCGAATCCACCATGTGGCGTACGTGGAGAACTTGAAGCCCTTTCGTGAAGTCGAACTTTTTCGACGGCGCGAACCAGCCCCGAGGTTGCCCCTCCTGGATGAGGTCGAGGAAAAGCATGCCGCGGCCCGTGTAGCAGCTAGCCAGCGAAACCACCAGGCGGAGGCTTTTGGCTTCGAGGTGGTTCTTCGCCTGCGCCCGTCGCGCGAGATGAGCTGAGTTCGCGCATGTACATGCGGTCCTTGGCCTTGTCGAGCGAGCCGGATTCGAGAATGTGCTGGGCGCGTAAAGCCCGGCTTCGATGCGTCGGGCGAGTTCCACTCCTCTTCGGCGTTGAGGAGCGGAACCTTGCCGATCTGCTTGAGATAGTCCTTGACGGGGTCGGCCGTGGCGCCCGCCACGTGGACCCGCGACGGCGGGTTCGTCGGACTCGTCCGGAGTCGCTTCATCGTGAAAGCGCCTTGGGGCGGGATCGCGTCCTCCGTCAGGTTCCTCCGCGGGGGCGCTCCGTTCCGTCCTGTCCTCGAGGCCTTCCCCTTCTTCGTCCGAGTCGGCGTCAGCATCGACTTCCTCCGCGTCCGACGAGATCCTCCAATTCGTCGGAGTCCCGGTCGAGATCGTCCATATCGACGTCGGAATCGACGCCCGCGCTCTGCGCTGCGCCCGCCTCCTCCTCGGGGTGCTCGCCTTCGTCGGCCCGCTTCGCCGAAGACTTCTTCTTCGAGGAGGCCTTTTTGAGGCTTCTTGGCGGTCTTTGCCGCGGCTTTCGACTCGGAGGCCTGCTCGATCTGCCCAGAGCCCCTGCCCGCGGCCTCTTCATCGGCGTCGGACTTCGAAGCCGAGGATTTCTTGGGCGCGGCCTTCTTAGCGGAAAACCTTCGTTCCAGACTTCTTGGGCGCGGCCTTCTTCGACTCCGATTTCTTCGCCGAAGGCTTCTTGGAGTCCTCCTGGCCGTCCTTTCCCTTCGCCTCCTTCGAGCCGTCCTCGCCCTCGGCTGCCTTGGCGTCCGATTTCTTCGTCGCCGTCTTCTTGGCGACGGCCTGCTGCCCTTCCCTTCAGCGGCCTTCGCCTTCTTCGCGGGAGACTTTTTCGCGGAGGATTCCTTCTCGGAAGCCTCGCCGGCCTTTTTCCCCTCGGAGGCCGCCGTTTCCTTGCCCTTGGCCGACTGCGCCTTGCTCGTGGCTGGCCTCTCGGCGCCGTCCTCGCCCTGCGCCTGCGAAGCCGTCTCGTTCTCGGTTGCCTGTGCGGATATCGTTGCCACGTGGGACCTTTCACCTGGGTTTTCTCCCGAACCAGCCGTGCGGGCATAGTTCTAGATAGTGTCTACAACGCGCAAGCGGAGACAATTCCCGCCGCTTGCGACTGTGACCCAGTTCTCCAGATCTGCCTCGACGAGCCTGTTCCTCGAAGGCTTCGACGGGAGGACACGTGCAGCTGAAGTTGCGGTCTCCCCACGGCCCGTCGATCACTCCGGACAGGCGGCCAGTACTTCGATCTCGACGAGGCGGCGCAGCGCGCCGGGCGTCGTCGCCCTCCCGTTCGCCGCCAACGCCCCCGGGTAGGCCGCGAGCTCGCGCGAGTAGGGATGGCTCCATTCGTCCGCCGCGATGCACTCGGCCGTGTGCGGCGCGTTGGACAACGGGCTGTCATCGGCGGGCCACCTGCCTTCGCCGACGTCCCTGGCCTCGGGAGACTATCGCCTCGACCGCGCGCAGAACCGATCGAGTTCGCCTTTGCCCTCGGACTCGGTCGGCTCGACCATCGAGGTTCCGGGAACGGGGAAGCTCATCGTCGGGGCGTGGAATCCGTAGTCGATGAGCCGTTTGGCGACGTCGTCGACCGACACCCCGAATTCCTTGAGGACTCTGGTGTCGAGGATGCACTCGTGGCCCACGAAGCCCCCGGGCCCGCGATAGAGGACGGGAAGCGCGCCTTCCAGCCGATTCGCCACGTAGTTGGCCGCGAGAACCGCGCTGGCCGTCGCCTCCTTCAAACCGTCGGCGCCCGCATGAGCCGCAGGTAGCCCACGTGATGGAAGGACTCCGCGGAACCCCACTGTGCGTGCGCGACTCCGGCTCTCGCCGGGAGGAAGGCGCAGATGCCCCTTGGCGCAGACCGGGCCGACGCCCGGCCCTCGCGCCTCCGTGCGGGATCGCGAAGGTTTTGTGAAGGTTGACGTGAGAGACGTCGCCTCCGAGGTCGCCGGGCCGCGCGTAGCCGACGAGGGCATTGAGGTTCGCGCCGTCGATGTAGACCTGTCCTCCGGCCTCGTGGACGGCGGCGGTCACTTCCCGCACGTGCGGTTCAAGCGTGCCGTGAGTCGACGGATGACGTGATCATGAGGGCGCCGACGCGTCCCTCGTTGTCAGCCAGCGCTTGCGCAAGGCGTCCATGTCGGTGGAGCCGTCGCGCGCCGTGCCCACGACGACCACCTTGGATCCCGCCAGCGCGGCTGAGGCCGCATTGGTCCCGTGGGCCGACGCCGGAATGAGGCAGACGTTTCGATCCGCCTCGCCGCGAGACTCGTGGTAGGCGCGTATGGCGAGCAGACCCGCGAACTCCCCCTGGCTTCCCGCATTCGGCTGGACGGAGACGGCGTCGTACCCCGTGATGTCGGCGAGCCATCTTTCGAGGTCGCCTATCATCTCGCGATATCCGGCCGTGTCCTCCTGCGGCGCGAAAGGGGTGGATTCGGGCGAATCCCTCGAGCGTTATGGCCTCGGCCTCCGCCGCGGCGGTCAGCTTCATGGTGCACGAGGCCGAGCGGGATCATCCCCGATCGAGGGCGTAGTCCTTCGCCGCCAGCTCGCGTATGCACCGCATGAGCTCCGTTTCCGGTCCGATGGGCGTGGAAGGCCTCCTGCGCGAGAAGCCGTCCGCTCGCAGCCCCTGAGGCCGGTATGTCGCCGATTCCCGGCCGCTTGTGCGGCGGCCGGCGTCCTGCGCCTTCCGGCTTGCCCGTCCCGCGGTGTCGGGGAGCCCACGTCCTCGACCTGCCGCCGCCTCTTCCTCGCCGAAGGCGGACAGGGTCTCTGTGACGACGTCGAGGTCGCCCGCACGGGTCCGTTCGTCCGTTGAGAGGCGAATCGTGGAGGAATCCCTGACGAAGACCCGGACGCCGCGCTCGCCGAGCGCTCGGGCGGCCTCCTCGGCCCGACCCGGCAGCGAAATCTCGAGGGTGTCGAAGAACGGCTCCGGCGACGCGCACTCCCGCCGAGTCCAGGGCCCGCGCGAGGGCGCGGGCTTTCTCGTGCGTCTCCGAAGCGATCCGGCGCAGGCCCTCCGGTCCGTGGTAGACGGCGTACATGGAGGCGAGAATGGCGAGCAGGGACTGCGCGGTGCAGATGTTCGACGTCGCCTTTTCCCCTGCGGATGTGCTGTTCGCGCGTCTGGAGCGCCAATCGGTAGGCGGGATGGCCGTCGGCGTCGCGGGAGACGCCCACGAGGCGGCCCGGGAGCTGCCGTTCGCGGGCCTTGCGCGCGGCGATGTAGCCGGCGTGCGGGCCGCCGCCGCCCATCGGCTGCCCGAGCCTTTGCGCGCTTCCGGCCACGATGTCCGCGCCGAAGTCGCCGGGCGGGGTCAGGAGGGCAAGGGCCAGGAGGTCGGCGATCACGATGAAAGCTTCCGCCCTCGGCGTGAACGGCCTGAGCAAGCTCCCGACGGCGTTCGACGTCGCCGATCGAGCCCAAGCCGCCGGATACTGGACAAGCAGGCCCGCGCACCCCGAGACGTCGACGTCGCCGCCGAGGACGTCCACGTCGACGATCTCAGGCCGAGGGCCGCTGCGCGTGTGTCGATGACCGCGCGGGTGTGGGCGAGACGTCCGAATCGACCGCGACCTTCGTCTTTCCCTTGGCGCACCGCACGGCGAGGGCGACGGCCTCCGCGACCGCGGACGCCTCGTCGAGAAGGACGCGCCACGACGTCCATTCCCGTCAGCTCGGTTGTCAGCGTTTGGAAATTGAGGAGGGCTTCGAGCCGTCCCTGCGAGATCTCCGGGCTGGTACGGCGGTAGGCCGTGTACCACGAGGATTGCAGAGAATGTCGCGCACGACGGGGGCGGGACCACGGTGTCGTAAAGCCCTGGCCGATCATCGACGTCGTCACCCTGTTGGCCGACGCGAGCCGGGCGAGTTCGGCGGCGACCTCGGCTTCGCTCAGGGCTTCCGGCAGTCGGCTCGGCGGGGGCGCAGGAAAGGGAAGGGCCTTGGCCATGAGCTCGTCGAGGCTGCTCGCCCCCGCGGTTTGAAGCATGGCCTGCCTGTCGGCGCCCTGCGTCCCGACGTGTCGGCGTGCGAAGGACATCATGCCTCCTTAGCGAACGCCTCATGGCTGCGCTGTCCGCGAGCTCGGGCCGCTCCGCCACCTCGACCTCGTAAAGCCACGTTCCATGGGGGATCGTCCGTGGCCAGCTTCGGGTCGTCGATGACGTCCTGATTGACCGCCACGACCTTGCCGCCGGCGGGGGCGACCAAGTCGGAAACCGACTTCACGGATTCGATCTCGCCGCACGCCTGCCCCGCAGTCACCTCGCTTCCACCTCGGGAAGGTCGACGTACACGGCCTCGTCCAGCGCGCGGGCGGCGAACTCGGTGATGCCGACGCGAGCGGGGCTTCCGGCGGATATCCACTCGTGGTCTTCGGAGTACTGGCGGTCGTCGGGGTATGACATCTTGGCTCCTTTGTTCGGACGTATTGGTTGTTGGACGGAGACTGACGTATTGGTTGTCAGGCGGAATCATTTGCGGGCAGGATTGATTTGCGGACGGCCGCCCGCTATGCGAATCCGGCCGGGCCGTTTGAGCGCCCGCGCCCCAGGCGCTTCCGCCTCAGCCGCGGACGGATTCACCTTGACCGCTTGTAGAACGGGAGGGTTGTCACGCGCATGGGCTGCAGCGTCCCTCGAACGTCGACGTCGAGAACGGCGCCTTCTGGCGATTCCCGGTTCGAGGCGGGCGAGCGCAATGGGGTATCCGAGGGTCGGCGACAGCGCGCCCGAGGTCACCTTTCCGATCTCGCGCCCTCGCCCATCACCGTGTTGCCCGCCCGGGCGGCGCGGCGGCCTTCGCCGACGAGCGCGTAAAGGTCCCACGTCGGTTCGCGTTCGGCCAGGGCCGCGCCCCTGACGATTCGTGGTCCGCCGGCAGCCGCGCGGCTCCGGCATCCGCAGGGGCGACGTCGCGCCCAAGCTCGTTGCCGTACAGCGGCATGCCAGCCTCGAGACGAAGCGTGTCGCGAGAGGCCAGGCCGCAGGCTTTTGGCCTCGATTTTTCCGCCATACGTCGGGCGCGGCGGATGCGGGAGCATGATTTCGTAGCCCGTCTCCCCCGTGTGCCCCGTCCGCGCAATCATGGCGGGGACGCCGTCGACCTTCGCTTCGAGGGCGCGATAGTGCCCGAGAGCCGCCACGCGTTCGGCGTCCTCCGGGCCGAGCAGCGCGACGACGGCCGAGCGACTCCGGCCCTGCACAGCTATGAGCGCCCGTTCGAGGTGCGGTCGACGATGGAATGGCTTTCGGACGCCTCGTTCTTGGCGCACCATTCGCGCCGCGCCGAGTCAGCTCTTCGACCACCGTGATTCTGTTGGCCCCGTTCCGGGACGGCAAGGTACCCTGGCCTCCCCAGGCGGTGAACGATGGGATCGTCGATGATCCCTCCGTCCGGCGCGAGCATCATCGAATAGCGGGCCCGCCCCACCGGCATGGTGGAAGGCTTTGTGCACAGCGAGTAGTCAGGACGGCGGCCGCCTGAGGTCCTCGACCTCGACCTGCCCCATGTGGGACGGTCGAACTTCCCTAACCGATTCTCGGACCGCCCGGTGTTCTTCGCGATCGGACGTGTACCTCAGCGGCATATTCCAGCCCGCGAAAGGCGTCATAGTCGCCCCTGGCGGCAGACGTGCTCGCCAAACAGCGCGCTCGGACGCAATTCCTCCATTAGACCTCCTCGACCCTCCATTGGACCGATCTTGTCGGACGCTTCCCTCCATTGAATGGGACGCGTCACATTCTTCGCTTCGATGCTACCGCGCACCGGCCGAATTCGCGAAGCCGCGTCCACGCCGGATCTGCGGTCGTCGCCTGCCCGCCGAGGCGGGGTCGCGAGGGATGACTAGCGAGCCGACCGCCGCAGGGAAGCCTTCGACGGTCGGCGCCGAAGCGACGAAAGCTGAAGGCTTCGCGCCGTATCGTTGAAACGGCTCGCGAACCAGAGTCGCTCAAGCGGCGCGCGCGTAGAAGTACCATGGGCGCCATCATTCCCCGAGGCGAGGGCGTCCGCTGGAGACGCGTCAAAGAGTGCCCCGGATCTTTGGTCCAGGGCTCTTCACCCTGTCGGCCCGTAATCGAATTCAGGCACGCCCACCAGTGCAGATACGCGCTCGCGGCGAGGAAGCGTCGACCGATCCGCGGCAGTCGTACGCCGCGACGAGGTCGAGCACCCTGCAGGCGGTTTTCAGCCGAGAAATGGAGGGAGGCCTGCATACGGCTTCCGCAAGGATTTCGGCGACCGCCTGCGCGTCCGCATCGCCGCCGCGTCGCAGGCTGGGCTCCAAGCCCCACGCCAAGGCGGCGTCCCGGTTGAGGGACGGTGAGAGAAGCGCTCGCCTGCCCCACGGCTCGGGCGAGGCTCTCTCCAGACCCGAGCCGACCGACGCCGGCGTTCGCTCTCCGAGTCTTGCGCGCAGCCTTCGGCCCCCTCTGACCCGTGGCTGAGGACGTTTTCCTCGGAGAGGACGCTGTGCGCCTGCGCGGCGTCGAAGAGATCCCACAGGGTCTGGGCGGCGGTCTCGCCCCTGCCTGAGGCAATCGCGGCGTCGGCGGCGGCTCTCGCCGCTGCGCGCATGCGCGGATCCACGGCCGGCAGCGCCATTCCCGGTTGCTCAGCCCCAGGGCGCTTCCCTGGAAGACAAGCTCGGCTGCCGTCGCGCTCGAGATTCGAGTTCAGACCTCGCGCACGACCCTCGGGCCGCCGTCGAGGCGAACGAAGCGTTCGGCGTCCACGGCGAAGAAAACAACGCCGCCCCGGACGCTGCGCGTAGAGACCATCGAGTGCATAGAGCGCGATCCGCTGCGCCAAGCCGCCGACGTCCAGCTCGCTCAAGCTTTGGCGGTAAGGACGAGAACGGCGATCGTCACGTCGTGCCGAGCGCGTCACCTGGGCGAGGATCTGCCGTGGTCTGCGGACAGGCTCGTTCCGATAGTCAAGATACACGATAGGGCCGACGCACGAGCCGATTCCGGCGGCGTCGGTGCAATGCGAGTCGAGTCCGCACATGACGAAAGTCGAGGTCGGGCGGTAGCCGAGATATGGGGACGAGGACGAGCGCCTCTTCGGGGTTGTGACGGTGACCATGCGCCGATTAGACCCTCGCCGGCCGTGCGCGTTCGCCCACGTGCACCGCCTGTGAAGGATCCGGACGCGAAAAAGCCCTGTGGACCGGCTCGCCGGCCGAGGCCCGATGAGCGGGCGCACGTTCGTCGATCGGCAAAGAGAGACCTTCTTCGAACGCCGGGGCCTGCGAGGCGGAATGCGCGCTCTGCCGAAGGCAGAGCGCGGCAGGGCCTATGCGGGCAGGCGCCTCTGCGGGGCCGCGCGCGACCGGCGGGTCGGGGATCCGTCGGTCTGGACGGGCCGGCGGGTTAAACTGTGCGCATGAGCGAGAAGTCCGCGTTGGAGGAACTGCCGAGGATGTTTCGGCGCGGGCGCGCGCCTACCTCGACCGAGCGCGCGAGTTGATCGATTTCCGGGCGACGCCGAAAGCTTGGGCGAGTTCCTCGATCCGCCCACCGCCTGCTCTCCGGAGGCAGCGCACGCGCGCGCCCTTCTCGCCGCCGGCTACGCCTGCGCGACCGCCGAACCGCGAGCCCGGCGATTTCCGCGGGCGCCGCGGCAGAGCTCTATCAAACCTCGGCTTTTGATCCGACGACATCCTCGACGCCGCTTCGACGAGGCGCTCCCAGCCCTCCGCCCACGTCGCTCTGGCCCGGCTGCACTTAAGCAGCGGATGGAGCAACGACCGCGCGCATTTCGGCGCGTCCTCGGCGATTCTTCTGGGCGACTTCCTTCTGTCGCTGTCGACGGAAGCCTTCGCGGACGCCTGCGCGCAGGTCGGCTCCGCGCACGAGCGGGCGGCCCTGCGCGCCTTCGCCCGCATGACCACCGAGGTCGCCTCGGCCAGTCACCTTGACATCAGGGCGGAAAACGCCCCGCCTGCCGCCGACGCAGTCGGCGCGGCCCTCCGTCGTCGCCCACAAAAGCGCGCGGTACTCGTGGTGTTTCCGCTGCGCATCAGCGCCCTCCTGGCCGGGGCCTCGGGGACGTCCTCGGATCTGCTAGAACGGGTAGGCGCGCCTCTGGGCGAGGCGTTCCAGCTCCGTGACGACGATCTCGGGGCTCGGAAACGGAGGCGACGGGCAAACCGGTGTGCGGCGACATCGCCCGAAGCAAGCGGACCGTTCTCCTGGCGCTATGCTCCGAGCGCCTGGACGACGCCAGACCGCCGCCGCCTCGTCGGGCTCCTCGGAAGACGGATCGAGCCCGACGACGCCCGCTGGATTCAGGAGGCCGGGATCGCATCGGAGCCTCGCAGCGCGCACGAAGACATGATCCGGCGTCGCGAATCGGCGGCCTTGGCCGCTCTGGACGCGCTCCGCGATTCCGGCCTTGCGCTCGCGGGCGGACTGGCCATGGCCGAATCTCTCGTCTTCGAACTGATCGGGCGCGTCTCGCCCTTGCGCGCAGCCTCCCCGCGCCTGGGTGGGCGACGTGTCGACTTCTCGGATGCTGCGGTCGCTGAAGCAGCCTCCTCGCGCCTGAGGGCGACCCTCCGCGGGCGCAGCGCGCCCCCACCGGGCGCGGGGGCGAAGCCGCGGACCGCCTTCAGAACGCGAGGTCGCGGCGGCCCTGCGCGGCGTGCGCGCGTCCGGCCCGCAAGGCGTCGATCGGGCGCTCGCCAAGTTCGTCGTTCGCCGCTGTCAGCCACCGCCACGCCTCTTCGTCCGCAGCCGGCGTCGGAAAGGACCGTCAGCGTGCCGTGAAGCGACGGGAGGACGGCGGCTTTCCCGCCTTTCGTCGACCAGCGTCGGAGAGAGATCGCGGAGCGGCCGACTCCCTCCCCGCGAATCGCGAGGATCCGCCGGTCGGCGAGCATATTCCTCACATCCCGCTGGGCAACGCCCAGAGCCTCGGCGGCCTCGGGACGAAGAGCCATGTCTCAGGAGTAGTGGTCGCGCGCACCGTCTAGCCCAAATTCGCCTCCCATGTGGCGCTGACCCCATCAACCACTATTGTCACATATGGCACTAAGCACAGATGAATCAGGACATATCTTTTGTCACTTTCATCGCTGTACGCACACGACATTTTGGAGGCACACATGTCCTTGCGCGCTCGGCTCAGCGTGGCCGTCGCCGCAACCGCCGCAGTGAGGCGGAATGGCGCCGGCGGCAGCCGGACTCGAGCACGTCGGCCAAAGTCGAGGCCGTCGCCCATCCCGCGAAACTCCGGCACGAAGGCGCCGTACTTGACGTATCGCGCGGCTTCGCGACACCCTCGGGACGGTGGCGAAGCGAACGAGGAGTCTCGCCGACGGCGATCGCACAGGCCAACAAACTGGCCGGCCCCATTCGAGCGGGGCAGCTCCTTACGATTCCGGCGATCCCCGGGGCTCACTGGAAACTCCCGCGGAACTTCGAACCAACCACCGTCCAGCGCGAGACGCTTCATGCTCTAGCTGCACACCGTCAGCGCGAGCGCGGTCCAGCGGAATCGCGCCGACCCGCGCGACAACTTCGTCGCCGCACGTCGCACAGGCCAGCGAGATCGCCGACTCGGCCCGCATCTGCGTCGGCCAGCTGATCTCGATTCCCGGCGCTGCGCAGCGTATGAGCCACGCGGCGAAACGCAGCGAACAAACGAACGGGTCACACGGTTCAGCGGGGGCGAGACGCTCAGCGGAATCGCCCGCCAGCACGGAACAACCGTCGCCGCCGTCGCACAGGCCAACGGAATCGCCGACCCGGCCCGCATCTACGCGGGAAGACGCTGACGATCCCGGGCGCGGTCACGACGGCCTCAGCGACGCCGCAGAAACCCCGTTCCGAAAGACCTTCCTCCACTACACCTACCCGGATTCGACCAACTCGGCCGCGAACGCCAACAAGCTCGCCCTCGAAAGGGCAGCCGTCCCCTCCCGCGCCCAGATGCAGGAGATCGTCCGCTCCACGGCCGCGCAAATGGGAGTCGATCCCAGGCTCGCCCTCGCCCATGCGTACGTCGAGTCGGGCTTCGACATGCGATCGGTCTCGCCCGCCAACGCAATAGGCGTCATGCAGGTCATTCCCTCGTCGGGAGAATGGGCCTCCAGGCTCGTCGGACGCCGTTTGAACCTATTGGATCCGCATGACAACGCCGTCGCCGGGGTCGCCATCATCCGCTACCTCCAGAGCAACGCAGACGGCGTCGACCAGGGAATCGCAGGCTACTACCGGGGCCTGGGCGGCGTGCGAAAGAACGGAATGAAACCAGACACCGTCGCATACGTCAACAGGGTCAAAGCGGCACGGGCGCGTTTCTGACGGTCTGAAGGCGCGGTCGGCATTCGGCATGCCGCCGCGCGCTGAGTAGTCTTGACTCGTGTCGGATTCACTCATCGGCTCAGTAGTCGACGGACGTTACGCCATCACGGCCCTCATCGGGCGCGGCGGGATGGCCACCGTTTATCGCGCCCGCGACAGCGCCTCGAGCGCGACGTCGCCGTCAAGTTCATGCACACGCACCTGGGCGCACCCCGACTTCACCGAACGCTTCAGCCGCGAGGCGCGCAGCCGCGAGGCTTTCCAGCCCGTACGTCGTGGCCGTCCACGACCGCGGCGTGTGGGCTTCCCCGAAGGGACGCTGGCTACCTCGTCATGGAGTATGTGCGGCGATCTTCGCGCCGAGCTTTCGCGCCTGGGCAGCTTTCACTCTGGGGACCTCGCTGGCCCTCGGAGAACAGGTGCTTCGCGCTCTGACCTCGGCCCACGCCGCGAGGCATCGTCCACAGGGACGTCAAGCCCGAGATCATCGTGCTGACAGCCCCCGTGCCGAGCCCTCCCGAGACCTGAGATCGCATCCCGACGTGTGCGCGAAAGTCACGGACTTCGGACTCGCCCGAGCAGTGACGTCAACGCGACGACGGCGACGGGGGCAGGTCATGGGAACCGTGGCCTATCTCGCCCCGGAGGTCATCACCGACGGCGACGCCGGCGAACGGGCGGACCTGTACGCCCTGGGCGTCCTGCTCTACGAGTTCCTCACCGGATCCCTTCCTTTCGCGGGCAAGACCCCCATCGCCACGGCTACAAAGCGAGATCAGCGACGACATGCCGCGAATCGCCGACCAAGCCGACTGGCTGCCGCCCGGTCGATGCCTTCGTCGAAAAACTTACCGCGAAGAAAACCCGAAGACAGGCCGGCCAGCGCCAAAGAGGCGCTCGACGGCCTGATCGCCCTTTGTCGAAAAATCGACGTCGAAGCCCTTTTCCCAGCGCATACCCGTCGCGCCGAAGCGCGCGCCCCACGCAGAAAGGACCAGGGTCGACGTCGTCCCCGGCCTGGGACAGGCCACGCAGGTCGACCTCGACCCGACGGCAGTCATCGGCGCGGCGGTCGGCGAAAGAACCAGCCCGCGAGCCGCCGCACAGCAGCGAGCTGCCCGCGCCCAGGCGACGCTCGTCGACGCGCAGCCGGTGCTCGTCCCGCTGCAGGGAGCCTTTCTCCCCGATACTTCGCTCAGCCTCCCCCCAGTCTCCGCAGCAGACGAAACGCCGGCGCGGACTGTTCCCGGCGAGCAGAAACGCCGCAGCGCCGTTGCAGGATTCAACGTCGCATCGGCACAGAATTCCGGCGTCGCACCGGCCGATCGAGAAAACGCATCGTCGTCGCGACCGCCCTCCTTCTCATCGTCGCCATAATCGCAACGGCGTGGTACTTCATGGCGGGGCCGGGCCAGCGCGTGGACGTGCCGAAGGTCGCCGGAAAGAGCTACAAGGAAGCCGTCGTTGCGCTCTCCTCAAAGGGGCTGAGCGCCGCGAAGAAGGAGTCGTACTCGATTCGGTTCCGTCCGGCCGCGTTCTTTTCGACCGATCCGACGGCGGGAACCAGCATTCATCCTTCGACGAAGGTGACCGTCACCGTGTCGGCCGGGGTCGAGAGGTGGAGGTCCCCGACCTTTCGGGAAAGACGGAAGCGCAGGCGAAGAGGCGCTCCGCAGGCCCGCCTCTCCTCACGAGGTGACCACCCAATACTCAGAATCGGTGAAAAAGGGCCGCGTCATCGCCCAGTCGTCCAAGGCGGGCGCGTGGGTGGAGCACGATTCGGCCGTCAAGATCACGGTTTCCGGGGACGCGAGCCGATCGACGTCCCCAAGGTCGTGGGCATGTGGAAGAACGACGCCGTATCCAAGCTCGAAAAACGCCGGATTCACGGTTTCGATCGAGGAAGAAGCCTCGGATTCGGTCGCCAGGACGCGGTGACTCTCTCAGGACCCTGAGGAAGGGAAAGCGGTCACAGACACGACAATGTGACGATCAAAGGTCTCCACCGGCAACAACCTCGTCGATGTGCCCAACGTCCTGGGCAAAGCACCGACGACGCCGAATCGAGCTGAAATCCGCCGGTTTCTCGGTCAAGAAGCACAGGTTCTTCGGCGCGTTATACGACACCGTCAACCGTCAGTCTCGAGGTCGGGAAAGAAAGCCCCGCGCGGATCCACGGTGACGATCAGGGACCCTGTAGTCACAGGCTCACATCGCGGAGCATCTCGGCACGATGAAGGCCATTTCCAGCGACTGCTGATGGTTCCAGGCGCGGATCGACCAGGTGCGGTAGCGCTCGCCGAGCGTGTCCTCGACGACTTCCTCCGCGCCGCCCAGGACCTCCGTGACGTCGTCGCCGGTCAGCTCCACGTGAATTCCGCCGGGGTGGGTCCCCAATTCCCCGTGAACGGCGAAGAAGCCCCTTGATTTCAGCCAAAATGTCTTCGAGTCGCCGCGTCTTCATACCGTTCGACGCCGAGATGGTGTTGCCGTGCATCGGATCGGTCACCCACGTCACGGGCCGGCCGTCCCTTTCGGACGGCTTCGACGATCGGCGGCAGGCGATCCGCGATCTTTCAGGGCGCCCATGCGGCTGATGAGCGTCAGACGCCCCCGCCTTGCCGCGGGGGTTGAGCTTGTCCACGAGGGCGAGGACGTCGGCGGGCTTCGCATCGGGCCCGATCTTGACTCCGATCGGATTGGCCACTGGACAGCATGTCGACGTGGGCGCCGCCGGGCTGGCGCAGTGCGCTCGCCGACCCACAGGAAATGCGCTGAGCAGTTGTAGGGCCGGCCCGTGCGCGGAATCTATGCGCGTCAGGGGAATCCTCGTAGGAAGGATGAGCGCTCGTGCGCCGAGTAAAAATCGACGGTGCGCAACGATTGGTCGTCGACGCCCGCCGCCCGCATAAAGCGCATGGCCCGGTCGATCTCGGCGGCGACGGTCTCGTAGCGCGCGTACGCCGGATTGGCGACGAAGCCCTGATTCCATTCGTGCACTTTCGACAGGTCGGCGAAGCCTCCGGGTGAAGGCGCGAATGAGATTGAGGTGGCGACTGATCGCTGATACGCCTCGACGAGGCGGCGTGGGTCGGGCTCGCGGGATTCGGCGGTGAATTCGTGGCCGTTGACGGCGTCGCCGAAGTAGGAGGGAAGCTCGCGGCCTTCGTGGACCTCCGTGGCGGAGGAACGCGGCTTGAGTACTGGCCCGCCATGCGTCCGATCTTCACGACGGGAACGGAGGAGCCGTACGTGAGGATGACGGCCATCTGAAGGATCGTTCGGATCTTCGCCCGGATGCGCTCGGCCGTGGACTCGGCGAAGGACTCGGCGCAGTCCCCGCCCATGAGAACGAAAGCCCTGCCGCGCGAAGCCTCCGCCATTTCCTCCGACAGCTGGTCGGTTTCGCCGGCGAAAACCAGCGGAGGCAAGGTGCCGCAAATAATCGACCACGGCGTTCAGCTCGGTTTCGTCGACCACCGAGGCTGGTGCTCCGCCGGAAGGGAGCGCCATGAGGCAAAAGCGTCGATTGAATCCGCGTTGGAGAACATGCGGACCAGCACACCGTCCCCGGCGTAGGCCGCGTGACAAACGCCGGCCGTCCACGTGTCGCGGCGGCCGGCGTTTTCACCGGAATGGCGGGTTGCCGACGGGTGTCAGCGAGCCTCGAGCTTCTGCCTATCTCTCCCATAGGTCGGCGAACCACTGCTGGGAGACGTCGAAGGCCTTGTGTCCCTTGATGCGCGGGGAAGGCGATGCAGGAGAGCTCGTGCCGTTCTCCTCGATCCTCGCCGATCACTCGGGCTTGCCTTCGAGGCGCGAGTCCACGGCCATATCGACCATCGAGCCAGATGAGGCGAGGTCGATCGACATTCGAATGCCACGCGCGCGGAGTAATGCGCCGACTTTTGGACCATGACCTTTTCCGCGCCGATCCGCTCGGCGAACTGCTTGGCGAACCACTGGCCGGGGTTGATACTGTCGAGCTTGACGTGTCCGAAGGATCGCGCTCCACCTCTTCGCCGGCCGCCTCCTTCTCGGCGATGATCTCATCGACGCCGCGCGCCTTCGAGGAGAAAATGTTGACGTTGCCGATCTCGTCCATGATGCCGCGAAAGGCGCTTGGCCTCCCCGTCGATGTCAATGGACAGCTCGGGCAGATAGACGGCGTGCACGTCCCACCGCTCCTTCGAAAGGCCGAGGGCCGGCGCCCACTCCTGCTCGGCGACCCAGGCGTGATAGTACTGCGCGGACTGAGCCGTGAGGTAACCGCAGTTGCGACCGCATGACCTCGTGGACGATGAGCATTCTGGGGTTCGAACGATGCTCTCCGATGACGTGCTGGGCGAAGCCGGAGGCTTCCTCGGCCGCCGTCCAAGCGCCCAGCGACTGGCGGATCGGAACGATGTCGTTGTCGATCGTCTTGGGAAGCCCCACGACGGTCAGCTCGTAGTCGTGGTCCTTCAGATACGCCGCAAGGTCCGCTGCGGTGGTGTTGGTGTCGTCGCCGCCGATCGTGTGGAGCACGTCCGCCGTCGGCCTTCAGGCGCTCAGCGGCGACCTGGAGGGATCTCGCCTTCGCTGACCAGGCCCCTCTCCACGAGGTTCTTCGCGTTCGTCAGCTTGACGCGGGAGTTGCCGATCGGGGATCCGCCGAAACAGGGACAGAACGTGTGCGCTGCGGCGCGCCTCCTCGTCGACTTTCACGATGTAGTGCCCGTCAGGAGGCCGTGGTATCCGTACTGATGAGGCGATGATTTCGATGTCCGGCGCAATCTCGGTGTAGCGCTGGATGAGTCCTCCACGGCGGAGGGAGGCACGAGGCAAAACCGCCGGCGGTGAGCAATGCGACGCGACGAACAGTCATCGTGAGCCTTTCTTTGGTCGTGATTCTTCGTGCTTTGGTCTTGGTTCTTCGTGCGCGGGCACGCACACACTTCCATTCTCATGCATAGGTATGCTGGGGTCATGACCGATGAGACAGCGCGCGGCGATTCCGGCGACGGCAGGAGACGACGATGTCGAGGGCGCCTTGCGCGACGGCGCCACGGGCGGATCTGGAGACCGAGTAAACGGCGCATCTGGAAACAGGGCGAAGGCGCTCCCGAAGGCGACGTCGGAGGCGGGGACGACTCGAGGAGAGGTGGGAGGAGATCGTCGCCGGCCTCGGGACTTCGACGCCGAGCTCGAGGACCTCGACAGCAAGCTCGGCGGCGACCTCAAAGACGTCGACAGCGGGCTCGGCCTCTCAGGGAGGCTCGAAGGCGGCTCGAGCGACGGGTTGGGACGGCGCCTTGCGGACCGTTTCAGCAGCGCTTTCACGGACCGATTCGACGGCGAAGTCGATTCCGGCACCTCGCTTCGAAGAGCCCGAGGTCGTGGCGAATTGCGCGCCGGCCGCGCGACTGGAGCGCGCCGGAGAGAGGACTGGAGGGTCGAGGACGGGGTCGATGTCGTCGAACTCCGGCACTCTCATGCCAATCGACGAGGAGGTCCCCGAGGGGCACCCGATGTCCCGCTTTCTTTGGCTGTCCGCCGGGCTGCTCCTGCTCATGGGAGTCCTGGCCGCCTTCGGCCTCGCCCCCGGAGGCACGCCTTTGGCCTTCGCCTGGGCGCCGCCGGATTCGTCTGCGCGGGGTCGCGGCGTTCCTCACGTCGCCGCGGTCGGAGGACATCGACCCTTCGACGACGGCGCGAGGCTTTGAGCGAGCGCCGGGCGGGGGCACACCGGCGGGCCCGGGCGCCGGGCGCGCGCCTCGACCTCGACGGCGGCGGGCCCGCCGGCCAGCTGTCCTTCGACGATTTGGGCACGCCGCTGGAAGAGGTGACGTTCGTCGTCGTCGATCTGGAACGACGGGCGCCAAACCGGGCCCCAGATCGATCACGGAGATAGGCGCCGTCAAGGTGCGAGGGCGGGAAACTCTCGGCGAGTTTTCCACCCTCGTCAACCCGGGCCAGCCGATACCCGCATTCATAACCTCGCTCACCGGCATTACGACGGCCACTGACGGCCCGGGCGCCCAGGATCGCGGCGGTCATCCCTCCCTCATCGAGTTTTCTCTGCGCGGGCCCGTCCACCGTCGTGGCGGCGCACAACGCGCGCTTCGACGTCAGCCATCTCAGGCGGCGTTTGCAGGCACCGATTTTGCGTGGCCCAGCGTCAGGGTGCTTGACACGGTCGCATTGGCCCGGCGCGCCTTTTCCTCAGACGAGGTTGCCAACTTCAAACTCTCAACCCTGGCGGGCGCATGCGGGGCGACGACGGCTCCGAGCCACCGAGCCCTTGACGACGCCCGAGCCACAGTGGACGTTTTGCACGCAATGCTGGGCAGGCTCGGGCCGCTCGGAGTGACGCATCTGGAGGACCTCGCAACCGCGACGGACCCGGTTCCCCAAGCGCGGCGGAGGAAAGCGCGCCTGGCCGACGGAATCGCCCGCTCCCCGGGCGTCTACCGTTTCATCGGCCCCGCCGGCGACGTCCTGTACGTCGGCTCCTCGTCCAATCTCCGTGCGCGCGTGCGCCAATATTTCACGGCCGCGGAAACACGGAAGCGCATGGCCGAGATGGCAGACCTGGCCGAGCGCGCGGAAGTCGACAAAACACCGACCGTGCTCGAGGCCCGGATCCTGGAACTGCGCCAGATCGCGGAATTCGACCCGCCGTACAATCGCCGGTCGCGCCGTCCAGACAACCGTCCGTGGCTTGCGCTGACGGACGAAGCGCACCCTCGGCTCAAAGTGACGGCGTCCCTTGCCCTGGAGGATGCGGCGTCCGCCCTCGGCCCGTTCGGATCCCGCAAGGCGGCGCGGCAGGCCGCCGAGCTCGTGGCCGACGACGCCCGCCTGCGCACATGCACGGCGCGTCTTCCCGCGAAGCCCAGCGGACGAAAGGCCCCAGTGCCATCGGCATGCCATGGGCCGCTGCCCGCGCCCTGCGCGCTGCCAGGCGACCCCGGACGCCCCTCGCTTGCGGCCGCGAGCTCGATTCTCGGCGGAGACCTCGACGGCCCGTGGGAGCGCAGCATGCAGCTGGCTGGCGAGCCTCGCCGCGGCCGAGAGGTTCGAACAGGCCGCCGTCGAGGCGCGACCGCCTGCGCTGCGTGATCGACGCGGCTCGACGGCGTGAACGCATCCTTCCGCTTCTGGCGGCGCGTCAGATCGTCGGCGCCCGGCGCGACGACGACGATCGTGGGACGTGGCGGTGATCCGCTGGGGCCGCCTGGCCGCGACGGCCGCTGCCCGGAAAGCGCCGATCCGAGGGAGCTGGCGGCTCGAGCTTGTCGCCTCGGCGAGTCAGACCGACAGGCCCGCCGCCCCGGGGACGTCGCGTCGGTCGAGGAAACCGAGTTGCTCGCCGCATGGCTGTGGAAGCCGACCGTCCGCCTGCTTTCCTTCGAGGGCGAGGCCCTCGGCGCTTCCCCCGAGCCAGCGCTCAGATTTTTCGCTTCCGGGCCGGACGCCGATTGAGCCCCCAGATTGAGCCGGAGCCGGACGCCGATTGAGGAGGCGGCGGGCACAGAGTGTTTGGATCCCGGCGGGCACAGAGGCTTGGATCCGGCGGGCACAGAGCCTTGGATCCCGCAAAGAGCTCGGGGAGCCTCGCGAACGCCATGCGCAGAAGCCTCTGGGGCTGACTTATGAAGCTTCGAGCCCTACTAGCCCTTCGGAAAGCCCCTGTGAAGCCGGTTCGTTCGACAGGGCAATCCACCTGTCGAGAAGCCGAGCTGCCGCGCCAGAATCGACCGTAAGTCGGCCGCGATCTGCATTCCTGCGCGCATTCGTTCGGCGAAGGAGCTGCTCTGCGCCCCGTGCCCGGAAGCGTTCCCCGCGGCCACGAAGGCGCCCGCCGCGTTGAGCAGCACGGCCTCGCGCACAGCCCCTGTCTTCCCCTGAAGGAAGGCGCGGGCGACTTCGGCGTTAAAAGCCGGGGACCCTCCGCGCAGATCGTCGACCGTCGCCGGGCGAGCCCCGCCTCCGAGACGGCGTCGAACTCGTGCCTTTCAACGCGGCCGCCCTCGATCTCCCGACAGGTCGTTGACCGTCACGGAGGAAAGCTCGTCCATCCCGTTGTCGCGTCCGCGCACCACCAGGCCTCGCGAACCGCGCTCGGCCAAGACTCCCGCGACCAGCTCCGCGTAGTCCGGCCGGGAGACGCCGACGACGGACACGGCCGGGCGCGCAGGATTCGTCAGCGGGCCGAGAATGTTGAAAGCGGTGGCGACGCCCAGCTCGCGGCGCGTCGGCACAACGAAACGCATAGCTGGGTGAAAGACATTCGCAAAAATGAAGGTGACGCCCAACTCGTTGAAAATCCGCGCGACGTCGGCGCCGGAAAGGTCGAGGTTGACGCCGAGGCTTCGAGGCAGTCGGCCGAGCCGGAGGCCGACGACGACGCTCTGTTCCCGTGCTTGACCACCGGGATGCCCGCGGCGGCGATGACCAACGCAGCCATGGTGGAAATGTTGACCGTCTGGAGCCTGTCCCCTCCGGTGCCCACGATGTCGAGGACCTCGCCTTCGACATCGACGGGAAGAGCGTGCGAGACCATGGCGTCAGCCATTCCGCGAATTTCCGTCGGCGTTTCTCCCTTAGCCGCAAGGGCCGTGAGGAATCCCGGCCAGCTGGGCCGACGTCGCCGCTCCTTCCATTGCCTGATCGACGGCCCCAAGCCGCCTCTTCGCGGGTCAGGTCCCGGCCGCCGACGAGCCGGCTGATGACATCGGGCCACGTGGAAGCGACACTATTTCTCCCTCGGTGCTCAGCAGCTCGGCGACCGCCGCCGAAAGCTCGCGCGGATTGACGGGGTATGTGAGAGTTCGAGCCGCCCCGGACCATCTCGCCAGCCACTCGTCCTGGGGGCGCGCCACGAGGAGGATGAAGGGAATGGACGGATCGACTTCGTCGTGGACCATCTTCCCTAGCCCCATTCCGCCGAGTTTGGGGGCCTCGGCGTCGAGAATCATGAGCGAGCAGCCTCCCCGGCGGACCTCCAGCATGAGCGCGTCGGGCGTTGCGACCTCTTTCCAGGCGATCTCGGGCATTCCCTTGGCGGCCCTCCGGCCGACGGAGGCGCGCACCTCGCTGCGGGTCTTCGAATCGTCCGAATACACGAGGATCGTCGTCTCCCGCCGGCGCCCTCCTGCGCCGCGGCCAGCCGCGTCGGTTTGCGTCGAGGGCTCGTTTCATGCCTATGGCATCCTCCGTGGTCGATGGGTAGGCCAAGGCAATTGTAGCGAATGCCGATGCGGTCTCCGCCTCCCTGCCCAGCCAAAGGCGTTTTCGCCGTTGGACGAAAAGCGCACCTCGGCCACGGACCAACGTCCCTATACTTTGACGGCGTCCGACAGCCGGTTTCACAACCGGCCATGCCGCACCGACTATGCGCCGACGGCGGCGCCCACCGGAGGAACAATGACTTACACCCTTCCCGAGCTGCCCTACGACTACGCAGCCCTCGAGCCGCACATTTCCGCCAAAATCATGGAGCTTCACCACGACCGGCATCACGCGGCCTACGTCGCCGGCGCGAGATGCGGCTCTCGCGAACCTCGAAGCGGCGCGCGATGCGGGCGACCTTTCCAAGGTGAACCAGTTCTCCAAGGACCTCGCGTTCAACCTCGGCGGGCACACCAACCACTCGATTTTCTGGACCAACCTCTCTCCCCGCCGGCGGCGCCAGCGAGGAGAGCTTGCCGAAGCTGTCAAGGACTCCTTCGGGTCGCTTCGAAAAGTTCGTCGCACACTTCACCGCGGCGGCCACCGGAATTCAGGGATCGGGATGGGCCGTGCTCGCCTATGACTCGATCTCCCGGCAGCCTCGTCGTCTTCCAGCTCTTCGACCAGCAGGCCAACGTCCCGCCGGAACCATTCCGCTGTTCATGCTGGACATGTGGGCAGCACGCCTTCTACCTCGACTATCTCAACGTCAAGGCGGACTGTGTCAAAGCCGTCTGGAACATCGTCAACTGGGAGAACGTCGCCGAGCGCCTCGAAGCCGCAAAGGCCCAGGCTCCCCGGGCTCATCGTTCGCTGACGCGACAGCGGGGCGGCGGGAAAGTGCTTTAGAGTGCTCTCCCGCCGCCCCCGCGCATCCGCCGTCCGTTTTTCACGGGCGATCGTCAGTTTTCTGAGGCGATCGTCGTCGGCCCCTCAAGAGTCACTTTCGTGCCCCGCAGCTTCGTAACCTCAGCGCTTTGAGGAATGTGAACCGAGAATATCGACCACCGCGTACATCGCGGGCGAAGAGCCTGGTCGCCCTGTCCCTCGACGGCAGGGACGGTCATGAAAACCCGCGATCCGACGGGCAGACCCACAAGGGAGTCGAAAACGGTTTTGTTTCCGATGGCGGCCAGCTGCGGACCCTGGTTGCGCTCGCCCCAGGTCGTTTGGAAATTCTGACCGTCGGGAGAGATCGCGGCGTAGGCGACTGTCATCGTTCCGGTCTTCCCCACGGCAGGCCCGGTGCCTCGGGCGATGACGGAAACGCTCTTTCTCCGAAATACTCGCCGAGGCGTCTTTGACCTTCAGCCCCGTGACCGGCGAGCCGATCGCGCCTTGAATGGTCACAGGAAGCGTGGCGAGATCCATCTCGGTCCTCGCGTCGGCTTGCCCGGCGGTCTCCTTGTTCGAAGACTGATGGACCGTGATGTAGAACGTCATCACGTCGTCTTTGCCGATTCCCACTCTGGGCTGGCCCTTTTCCCCGTAACCGAGGTCCGGAGGAATCGACACGAGAAGTTTGACTCCGACTTTGTGGCCGGCAATGGCATCCCCCCATCCCTTGACAACCGCGGAAAGGTCGGTGCCCATCGGGAGTCCGCGGCTGTAGGGAGGAATCGAAGGGCTTGCTTTTGCCCCATACCCTGACCCACATAGTCGGCTACGATGTAGTCTTTCTTGGTGATCGTAGCCCCGTCCCCTTCAAGGACGGTCACAGACAGCTTGTCGAGAGCCTTCGTCTTGGGGAAGGTGATGAGGGGGTCTGACCCGAGGTGTTCAACGACGGCGCCTGGCTGTCTCCTTTGGGAACGGAGCTGGCGGAACCGCCCTTCTGCGAGGAAGTCGTGGGCGACTTGCTGCTTTCGCCGTCGCTGGAGGACCCGCAGGCGGAAAGCACGAGGGAGCGTCGCCGCGCATGCGGCGGCGATCTTTCGATGCGACATTCAACGCTCCCGTCAGTGGAAAGAGTCGCCGCATGCGCATGAACCGGCGGCATTCGGATTGTCGATCGTGAAGCCTTGACGATCGATGCTGTCGGCGAAGCCGATGGTGGCGCCGTCGAGATAGGGCTTGGACATCTTGTCGACTATGACTTCGACGCCGCCGAAATCGCGGATGGCGTCGCCCTCGAGCTCGCGCTCGTCGAAGTAAAGCTGGTACATGAGCCCAGAACATCCCGCCGGGCTGAACGGCAACGCGCAGGCGCAGATCGTCACGCCCTTCCTGCTCGAGCAGGGCCTTGACTTTGGCGACGGCGTCGTCACTGAGCACGACGTTGTGGGCCACGTCAAGCGTCTCGGACATTTTTCCTCCAATGACAATCGGATGTGTACCCATCAAGGGTAGTTCCCCCGATCGAAACATTCCAAGAGCGCACTCAGCGGGAACCTGCGTATGCGCTGTGGGCGAACCGGAATCGGCCGTCGGTCCGCGCGTCGCCCGGCGATGCTTTCGCAGCCGGTCCGCGCGTCGCCTCGTTCAGTCCATCGGCCTTCGCCACCCCCATGTCCCGGCGACCGCGCGGATCGCGTCGCTGAGCCTGTCGCGGACCGCCGCGGCCGATTCGGGCGTCTCGGGCTCGTCAAGGAAGGAACGCTCCGGCCGCATTTTCGTAGCGCTGTTGAGTCCGAGCCCGGCCAGCCTCCGCGGCGCAGGCGCCGTGAGTCGTAGACGAGGACGACGGGAAGGCCCGCTTCCTGAGCTCCTGCGAATCGCGCCCGCGGCGCCCCCAGGAAGCTCCCTCGCCGACTTGCAGCCGCACACGTAGACGCACAGGTCCGCGCCTTCGGTCCACCCCTCGAGAGAGGAATGGACGAGGTCGCCGACGGGAACAATCCTTCCCCCGAGGGCCTCGAGGCCGAGAGCGAGGCCCCTCCCGCCCCGGAATGGGGGCCGCGGTCGAAAGGCTTCTGCCCGCGAGGTCCCTCCCCGGGCGTCGCATCTCGCGGCGCGAACAAGGCGATCGGCCGCCTCGCCGACGCGACGTTCCACATCTTGGGCGCGGCGCCCGTCCAGCCCTCTTCGCGCATCCAAGCGCGGGCCAGCCCCGACATTCCCCTGAGGCGCTGCCGTCCGCCGACGACGACACTCAGGCAGACCGTCCCCAGAGCGGCGCGCGCGTCGGCCACGAGCCCCGCGAGGTCGGCGACGTCGGCGGCCGCGACGACGCCGGGTCTCCGGCTGTCTTCGCCAAACCGGCAGAGCCGTCCGCTTGTCCTCGAACCGTCCGCTTGCCTCGAACCGCTCTCTCTGGCCCGGCGCCGCGCCGCGTCTGCGCGATCGCCCGTATCATGCCGACGCCGAGATCGCCGATTCCGCCCGGGACGCCGAGGGCGACGACGATCTCATCGACTCCCCGGCCGAGCGCCCACGCGATGTCCTCGCCTAGAGCCGTCGAATCCCGCAGAAGGGCCCGGGCAGCGACTCGATCCAATCGAGGGCGATTTTCTTCTGAGAGACGCCGGCAAACCGGCGCAGCGGCCCGCCGCGTTCGACCAGCTCGTCCAATCCGAGCAGCTCGTAAACGCCCGACTCGGAATAGGCCGATGCGACGCCGTCGCTCGCAGGGCGGCAGCGAAGCGAATCCCCGAGGGCGCTCTGACAGCCAGGCTTCGCGTGCGACGTCGCACACCGCCGAGGCGCGAAGCCCGGGAAGCGGGACGCCGCGAGCGCTATCCTCACTCGGCCTGCCCGTCGGCCCCGCCGCTTGAGGAAGGCCGCCTTCCGCCAGGCGGTCAAGGAGCAGGGCCTCGGCCACAATGGCGTTGCGCCAGTCCCCCAGGTGCAGCGATTCGTTGTGCGAGTGGGCGCGCGTGTCCGGGTCTTCAATCCCGGTGACGAGAATTTCGGCCTCGGGGAAGACCTCCCGCAGATCGGCGATGAACGGATGGAGCCGCCGACGCCGATGTCGACGGGCTCGGTCTGCCACGCCTCGCGGAGCGCCTGCCGAGCGGCGACGGTCGCGGGAGTGTCCCCTCCTGCTTTGAAGGCCGGGCCGGACTCCTCCAGCTCCATCTCGAGTTGGGCCCCCGAAGGGGGCTTTCTCACGCAGATGCGCCATGAGGGCGCGGCCCGCCTCTTCGGCGTCCTGGCCAGGCGCCACCCGGAGGGAAAGGCGCGCCTTGCATTCGGGGACGAGGGTGTTCGAGGCCCTTGGCGCAGCTCATGACGTCCATCCCGATGAGAGTCAGAGACGGCTGAGTCCACAGACGCGACGCGAGCGAGCCTCCCGGCCAGGCGCACGCCGTCGAGCACCCCGGCGTCGGCTCTGAGGTCCTCCTCGGGGTAGTCCGCGTGGGCGTCGTCGTGGAGGCGAGCCCTGGCGACGGCGACCGCGCCCTCCCCGTCATGGCAGCTCGCGACAAGGCGGCACATGGCGGTGGCGGCGTCGAAGACGGGGCCGCCGTACATGCCCGAGTGCACGGCGTGGTCGAGCATTCGCAGCGTGACGGTCACCTGTGCGATTCCGCGCAGAGACGTGGTGAGCGAGGGAACGCCCGCCTTCCAGTTGTTCGAGTCGGCGACGACGATGACGTCCGACGCCAAACGGTCCCGGTGCGTCTCCAGGAAATGGTGGAACGTGGGCGATCCGACCTCTTCCTCGCCCCTCGACGAAGAGGGTGACGCCGATGCCGCCGCCCTCCCCCAGAGCCGCGAGCGCGCCGAGGTGAACCATGATTCCGCCTTTGTCGTCGGCGGTTCCGCGGCCGAACAGGCGGCCGTCGCGTTCGACGGGCTCGTACGGGTGGTCCTGGTTCCAGCCCTCCGGCGCCCCCTCCGGCTGGACGTCGTGGTGCGCGTAGAGGAGGACGGTGGGCTTTCGGGCGCCGCCTCGCCCTGTGGGCCAGGGACCGCGGGGCGCTCTGCGAGGCCGCCCGGGCGACGACTTCGATGACTTCTGTGTCGAGTCCCCGCAGTCGCGCCAACTCGGCCACTCGCTCGGCGCTGCGGCGCATATCGTCAGCATTGTCTGGGAAGTAAGCGGACACCGAGGGATTCTCACGAGGGATTCCAGCTCCGACCTCGTGGTGGGCAGATTTTTCGTCTACGCGACGGGCGATCGTATCTGAAGCAGTCATTCTTCTAGGGTATCCGTTCCGCCGAGGCCCCGCCCTTTGCCCTCTGCCGCCCCGCACCTCGAGTTCCGCCGAAGCTGGTTTGCGCGTCCCTCTCCGCCCCTCGCTTTGCGGGCCGGGAAGAACAGAACCGCAAAACGACGCTCGCACGGACGAACGCTGCGGGCCAAAAAGGCGCCGGCGGGCCGAGGCGGAAGCGCACGCTCGGGGAACGGGCGTGCGCACCGGAGGAGGCGCGCGAAGCGGAAAATGGAACGTAGACTTATACGCGTCAATGACCGCGAGTAGATGGAGCCGCAGTGTTCGGCAAGAAGAAAACCGAGGCGACCCCCGAGCCTGAAGTCGAGGAGGCCGCCCCCAAACCGCGCAAGGGCTACACCCCGAAGAAGGCCACCCCACGCCGTCGCGCAAGAAAGCGACCGCGGCCAACAGGCAGCCGATCGTCGCCAATCGCAAGGCGATGTCCAGGGAGGAGCGCAGGGAGCTCAAGCGCGAACGGTCCGAGGCGAACACCGCCCGGTGGAACAAGCAGCAGGAGGCCATGCGCACGGGCGACGAGCGGAACATGCCTCCCCAGCACGCAGGCCCGGTTCGCCGCTTTGGCCGCGACGTCATCGATTCGCGCTTTTTCTCCCGGCTCGTACTTCATGCCGCTCGCCTTGCTCCTCCTCGCCGGACTGTTCGTTCAAAGGTTCGCCCCGCGCCTGTTCGTCGTGTTCACGGTCTCGGTCTACTTGATCTTCATCGTCATCGCCGTGTGGACGGGAAGGAACGTGCGCCGACGCGTGCTGGCGGAGCACAAATCCGGCGCAGACCGCATTCCTCGGGGATTCTCGATGCAGCTGTTCAGCCGCGCCTTCATCCCAGGCGTTGGCGCATGCCCCGCCCCCAGGTCGCGCCCGGGAACATTCCGGCGGGAGGCGGCGACGCCGACTACAAGGAGGCAAAGGCGGAGCGAAAGAAGGGCTGAGGCAGCCGCTCGCCGACGCGCACGTCGGCCTGGCAGCGTGCGGCGGCCGCCGCGCTTGCGCGAGGCTGGTCTCATTTGCGCGAAAAGGCTAACCGCGCGGAAGGCTATCTGCGGGCCAGAGCCCGCTGATCCGCCGGGCATGAGAGGCCCTCGTACACGAAGCCAGTGAGGGGTTTCGAGAAGGTCGGCAGCCGGCGCTCACCATCGCTTCGGCGTCGCTCACCGTGAAGATCCCCCCGACGCCGATGACGATGTATTCCGGCCCGAGTCTCCTCCTCAAACGGGAGACGACCTCCAGTGCCCTCGCGCGAACCGGCTCGCCGGACAGTCCGCCTTCGCCGTAGGGAGGCCACGGTCGTGTCCGTCGCGACGACGCCGTCCATCCCTCCTCGACTGCCAGGTCGGCGACGCCGTCCACGTCGGCGTCGCCGAGGTCGGGGGCGATTTTCACGAGAATCGGGACGCGGCGCCCGGCAGCGAGGTCGGCGGCCTCGCGCGTGGCGCGCACGATCGGCCTAAGCGACTCGACGGCTTGAAGATCGCGCAGGCCGGGGTGTTCGGCGAGGAGACGTTGACGACCAAATAGTCGGCGTAGCGCGAGCTTTCTGGCGCACACAGCGTAGTCGGCAGGGGCGTCGGCCGCTTCGACCCACTTGTTCTCGCCGATGTTGACGCCGACGACGCAGGCGCGCCCGCGGCGAGTCAGCCGCAGCATGGCGAGTTGCTCGGCGACGGCGTCGGCGCCGTCGTTGTTGGAAGCCCATGCGGTTGCGGAAGGCGCGCTCCTCCGGCAGGCGCCACAGCCGCGGGCGGTCGTTGCTCGGCTGGGGCAAAGGAGTGACCGTGCCGACCTCGGTGAAGGCGAAGCCCATGGCGATCGTCCCGAGGACGGCTGTGGCGTTCTTGTCCTGCCCGGCCGCCAGGCCGAGCCTGCCGGGAACGGGGCGGGCGAGCAGGCCTCGCAGACGGTCCCCGCCCAGACGCCTCGACCGTCGCCGAGCTCAGCTCGGCCAAGGGCGACCGTCCAGGCGCCGATGAGGCGCATGGCCGCTGTGAGCCCTGCTCGGGATCGGTTTTCGCCAGAACGCGCTTGTAGAGAAGGCGGTAGAGCATCTCATCCTCCGTTGCGGGTGGCTATTTTCGCGGGCATCGACCAGGCCAGCCAGGCGAGCGCCGCCAACGCGCCGACGGTCGGAAGGTAGAAATAGGTGCTTCCTGCGTCGTGCCAAGGGCTCACCCGGTCGAGAAAGTCCCCAAAAGGCGTCAAGGCCGCAAAGGGCGCAAAGGTGGCCGCCCAGCAGACGCAGGCGACTCTGCGCATTCTCCCGCCGTTGTGCACCACACCGACGGTTCCCGCGGCCCAAGCGACGGCGGAAAGGAGGGTCAGGCTCCGCGGGCGCCGTGCCCGCTGAGAAAGTCGTCGGTCGAAGCGACGATTCCCCTCCACAGAAAAATCGCCGAGCCGGCGGCCAGGAAAACGAATATGACGCGCGGCCAGCCCGTGGCGGTTTGCCGCCCGTCGTGCAGTTCGACCCCGTCGGTCATTCGGCGCCCCTTCCCGTCTATCATGGTGTCCATGACCCCGTTAGCCGCGATTTCGCCGAGCTCAGCCCCCATCCGACGCCACCGCGGTGGTCGCCCATTCCAGGGGAACGTCCTCTCCCTCCATCTCGACGAGGACGAACGCGACGACATTCTCGCGTCCTTTCGGGGATTGGCCGACATGTCCTCGCCCAATGCGACTCATCGAATTGTCTCCCGTTCGAAAGAGCATCGCTAAATCATCGCCGTCTCGCTGCCGCCGGATCCGTCGCCCAGCGATCTGCGCGATCGCCGCGGGCGCGGGCGTGCGGGCGGCGGGAGAGGCGCGCAACGTCGTCGTCGATATGCCGCATGCGAATGCCGAAGAGTTCGAAGCGCTCGCAGAGGGGCCGGGCTGGGCGCCCATCGCTTCACCGCGTACAAGAGCGGGGGCCGGCGCCGCGACGAAAGTGTCGGTTGTCACTGGCGTCCCGGCTGCTCCGGTCAAGCGCGTTCGCCGCATCCTGAGGCGCAGTGCGCCGTGCGCGACCTGTCAACACTCCGAGGAGACCTCGGCCTCGGAGTTCGTGCGCCGGATTCGCTCGCTGGCCGACGGTCCAGGCGATTCGGCGATCGACGTCGAAGTGCTCGAAGAGGCGGAGCTGCGAGGCAAAGGCTGCGGGGGCCTGCTCGGCGTCGGCAAAGGTTCGCAGGAGCCGCCCCTGCCTCGTCAGGATGGAGGGAACCCCGTCGGCGCCCGCGCCCACATCGCACTGGTCGGCAAGGGCATAACCTTCGATTCGGGCGGAATGTCGCTCAAAAGCCACGAGGGCCTGACCGACATGAAAACGGACATGGCGGGCGCGGCCTGCGCCGCGGCAGCGGTGCGGGCGTGCGCGGGCTTCGAATTCCCCGCGAGAGTCACCGCCTGGCTGTGCGTCGCGGAGAACATGCTTTCCGCCTCGGCGATCAGGGTCGGCGACGTCCTGCGCACAGCGGACGGAACCACCGTCGAGGTGACGAACACCGACGCCGAAGGCCGCCTCGTCCTCGCCGACGGCCTCGCCCTCGCCTCGCGGGAGAATCCAGACGAGGTCATCGACGTCGCCACGCTCACCGGAGCGCAGATTCGAGCCCTCGGCGCGCGGTGCGCGGGCCTCATGGGCTCATCGAACCTCGTCTCGGACATCGCGTCCGCGGCAGAGTCCGCCGGCGAGATTCTCTGGCCCATGCCCCTCCCCGATTATCCGAGGCATCCCTCTCATCGAACGTCGCGGACATGAAAAACTCGGCCGGCCCCGAAGCCGGGATGCTCGTGGCGGGCGTCTTTGCGGCGCTTCGCAGGCGACGCCGAATGGGCCCACCTCGACATCGCAGGCCCGTCCTTCAACACCGGAGAAGGCTGGGGCTGCACTCCTCCGGAGCGACCGGCTACGGCGTGCGAACCCTCGTGCGCCACATTGAGCGGGCCGCGAAGGCGATGGGCTCGCAAGGAGCATAGGCCTCTTCCCTGTTCGCCTGCAGCATCCCGCACTCCGCTGCGGGCGTAAGGCGGCATGCGTCTCGGCCTCGGCCGCCCTTCGCCTTCAGCCGCGCCTCTTCCTCTCGTTCCACTGGCGAACGGAGTCGGGTATCCCGTTTTGACGACCTCGTAAAACGGAACTCCCAGCTCGTTGGCGAGCTTCGCGCCGTCTCTGGCGCCGGGAACCTTGCGGCGCGTCCATTCGCCGTCGCGCGCGACGAGCATGAGAGCGGACGGCTCGCGCGGAGTCTCGGCCTCGTAATAGCCCTCAACGCCCTGGCGTGTGGCGACGAACTCCCTGAAATGCGCGGTCGTCGCCGAACGCGCTGCGCCTGGCCGCGCCTCGACGAGCCGGACGCGCCCGGCGATCTCTTTCGTGAAAACAGACCCATGGGTTTAAGGGTAAGCCGGAAGAGAGAGAAAGATGGCACAATGGGAGAGTGCGAAATCAACCACTTAGGTGGATAATTGGGACGTAGGTACTACGCCCAACCTAAATCAACTCGAAGGAGAGGTACGTGGCTGAGACTCTCGAATACGACGTCGTGGTGCTCGGAGCGGGAAGCGGCGGATACGCCGCGGCCATGCGAGCGGCGCAACTGGGACTCAAGGTTGCCCTTGTCGAAGGGGACAAGGTCGGTGGCACGTGTCTTCATCGCGGATGCATTCCCACGAAGGCCCTCTTGCACGCCGCCGAAGTGGCCGACGAAATGCGCGAAGGCGGCTCCATCGGCGTTCGCGGAAGCTTTGAGGGCATCGACATGGATGCCCTCAACTCGTACAAGGACGGCGTCATCCAACGCATGTACAAGGGGCTGACGGGGCTCGTGAGTCGCGCGGCGTCGATACGGTCAACGGATGGGAGCCGGCTCGTCGCGAAAGACACTCGTCGACGTCGACGGAACGCTCTACCGCGGAAAGAACGTCGTCTTGGCGTCGGGGTCCTTCTCGAAGACGCTGGGCCTGGAGATCTCGGCCGCATCATCACCTCCGACCAGGCTCTCAACATGGATCGCGTTCCCCAATTCCCGCGATCATCCTGGGAGGCGGCGTCATCGGTGTGAGTTCTGCCTCGTGTGCGCGCTGTACGGCGTCGACGTGACGATCATCGAAGGTCTGCCGAGCCTCGTTCCCAACGAGGACCCCTCGGTCTCCAAGCAGCTGAGCGCTCCTTCCGCAAGCGCGGCATCAAGTCTCGACGAAAAACGATGTTCGAACGCGCCGAGCAGGACGAATCCTCCGTGACGGTCCACACTCAGAACGGAAAGTCCTTCACCGCCGACTATTTGCTCGTCGCCATCAGGGCGGGGCCCGGCGACCTCGGGCCTCGGCTACGAGGAGCAAGGAATCTCGATGGACCGCGGCTTCGTCCTGACGGACGAGCGGCTGCGCACGAACGTTCCCGGCGTGTACGCCGTGGGCGACATCGTTCCGGGGCTCCAACTGGCCCACTGCGGCTTCCTTCAGGGGATCTTCGTCGCGAGGAGATCGCCGGACTGAACCCCAGGGCCATCGACGAAAACCTCATTCCCAGAGTCACCTTCTCGAACCCCGAGATCGCGTCCGTGGGCCTCAACCAGAACAAAGCCGAGGAAAAGTACGGCAAGGACAACGTCGAGGCAGTCGAATTCAACCTCGCGGGCAACTGCAAGTCGCAGATGCTCGGCACGCAGGGCTTCGTCAAGGTCGTGCGGGTCAAGGACGGGCCCATAGTCGGCTTCCACGCGATCGGCGCCCGCATGGGCGAGCAGGTCGGAGAAGGTCAGCTGCTCGTCTCCTGGGAGGCTCAGCCTGAGGACTTCGACGGTCTCATTCACGCCCATCCAACTCAAAACGAGTCGATCGGCGAGGCGATCCTCGCCCTCGCCGGCAAGCCTTTGCACACTCACAACTAAGAAGTAGGGAATCATGTCTGAACCGATTAAGATGCCCGCGCTGGGCGAGTCTGTCTCCAGCGGCACCGTCACCACGTGGCCTCAAGCAGGTCGGCGAGGCGGTCGAGGTGGACGAAGCCGTCCTCGAGGTCTCCACCGACGAGGTCGACACTCGAGGTCCCGGCCCCCGCCTCCGGGGTGCTCGAGCAGATCCTCGTGGGCGAAGACGAAGAGGTCGACGTCGGCACGGTCCTCGGCTACATCGGAGACGGCTCGGGCGCCGCGCCCGCGCAGACGGCTCCGGCTGAAACGCCCGCGCCTGCTGCCCGCGGCTGCTCCCGCCGCCCAGGCTCCGGCCGAACCGGCGGCAGGCGGCGACGCGGCTCCGGCGCCTCCTCCGGCGCCCCCGTCGGCAGGCGTCGAAGTCCGCATGCCCGCGCTCGGCGAATCCGTCGCCGAAGGCACCGTCACCACGTGGTTCAAGCAGGTCGGCGAGACAGTCGGAAGCCGACGAACCGCTTCGGAAGTCTCCACCGACAAGGTCGACACCGAGGGTCCCCGCACCGGCTTCCGGCGTGCTTGTCTCCATCGCCGTAGGCGGGGACGAGACCGTCGCAGTGGGAACCGTCCTCGCCCTGATCGGCGACGCCTCGCTGCGCCGGCCGCCGCTCCGCGCAGTCGGCCCCGGCCGCCGCGGAGCCGACTCCCCTGCCCGCCTCAAACGCCCCTGCTGCGCCGCGCCCTGCCCAGCCCGCGGCTCCGGCGTCGAACACGCCGGGGCGCCGCCGATTCCCCGGCCAAGCGCACGTCCTCGCCGACGCATGCAGCTTCGACCGTCGCAGCCGCCGGAGAGCCTCGGCACGTCACCCCATCGTCAGGAAGTACGCCAAGGAAAAGGAATCGACCTCGCCGAGGTCACGGGCACCGGCGTCGGCGGACGCATCAGGCGGCAGGACATCGACGCCCCTCGTCGAGGCCAAGAGACAGGCTGAGGAGGCGCAAAAGCAGGCCGCAGCGGAAAGGCCCCGGCTCCCGCAGCGGCGTCGCCGAGCAAGCCTTCTGCCGAGGCGAGACAGCGCGCGGCACTACCAGAAGATGAGCCGCCTGCGCCAGGTCATCTCGAGCGTATGGTCGACTCCTCAGGTCTCCGCCCAGCTGACGACGGTCATAGAAGCGGACGTCACCCGCATCGTCGCCCTCCGCGGCGCGGAAGAAGGAGGAGTTCCAGGCAAAGACGGGAGCGAAGCTGACGTTCCTTCCTCTCGATCAGGCCGCCATCGACGCGCTCAAGTCACATCCGAAGATCAATGCGTCGATCGAGGGCAAAGAGGTGACCACTGGGACCATGAGACATCGGCATCGCCGTCGACGCCCCCAAGGGGCTGATGGTTCCGGTCATCAGGAACGCCGGCGACCTCAACATCACGGGCATCGCCAAGTCGATCGCCGACCTGGCCGCCCGCACCCGCGGCGGGAAGATCCGGGCCAGACGAGCTCTCGGCTCCACCTTCACGATCACCAACACGGGTTCGGCCGGCGCGCTGTTCGACACCCCGATCATCAACCAGCCCGAGGTGGCGATCCTCGGAGTCGGCACGATCGTCAAGCGCCCCGCGGTGATCAAGGACGCGGACGGCAACGAGGCGATCGCCATTCGCTCCTTCGTCTACCTTGCGCTGAGCTACGACCACCGCCTGGTCGACGGCGCCGACGCCGGACGCTACCTCTCCGACTTGAAGAAGCGACTCGAGTCGGGAGATTTTGAGGGGCGATCTGGGAATCTGAGTTTTCCTCTTGGCTCGGACCCGAGCTCGAACGAGCCGATCTCCGTCGCAGTCAGAGCGATTTGCACCGCGAGGCGCCCCTCGAGGCCTCGCGGTTCGAGGGCGCTCGCCAGCTTCGTGTCTGCACTGCGACCCGGCTGGCCCTCCGCCGTCGTCGACGAAACCAGCGCCCCCAGGTCCCCGCAACGAGCGCTCGATCGCGACGGGCGACGAGCGTCCTGGCGTTCTGAAACGCCTCCTCCTTTGCCAGCCGGAAAGGCGCCTGCCCCGCGGGTTCGGGCGAACGTCGCTCGCCCGAACGGCGAGGGACGCGCTCAAACCGGAGCCCGCGCCGAATGACAAAGTGCCAACGCTCGTTTTACAGACTCACGAAAGCGCAAACGCGAGGCGCACGGCCCTGTCGTCCGCATGCTCACCGCATTGAGCCCTGAGCGGCGGTATCCACTAGAATCTGGGTGTTCGGAGGAAGGACTGACATGGCCAAGGACAAGAACGGCAAAAAGCCCAAAAAGCAACGCTGGTACAAGGTCATCGGCGAGGCATACAAGATCACCAAGCGCTCCTACCCGTGGGTGCGTTGGGCGCTCCTCGGCGCCGCCGCCTTGGGATTGCTTTTCGGCATCGTCCTCACAATCGTCCCTAGGGCGGCTTTTTCTGGATCGTCTTCGGCGTCATGCTCGCCTTCATTCTGCCGATGATCACCCTCGTGCGGCTCGTGCGGCGGGCGAGCTACGGCCAAATCGACGGGATGCCGGGAGCCGTCTCCGCGGTGCTCGACAACATCGGGCGCGGCTGGAACGTCACCACGGAACCCGTCCGATTCAACGCCCGCACCCAAGACCTCCTTTTCAGGGCGGTCGGCCGAGCCGGAATCGTCCTCATCACCGAGGGTCCCCACGCAGCGGGTGCGCAACCCGTCGCCGAGGAGAAGCGCGCCCCTCGCGCGTCGCCCCCAACACCCCCATCCACGTCATCAACGTCGGCAACGACGACGATCAGACGAAACTCATGGCTTTGGAGAAAGAGATGCGCAAGTTCCCCAAGGCCATCACCAACCAGGAAGTCGCGGCGCTCTCCAACCGCCTCGACGCCCTGAACTCAAAGGCCCTTCCCATCCCGAAGGAATCGACCCCGCCAAGGCGCGCGCCAACCGCCGCGGCCCTGCGGGAACTGAAGCAGTCCGACTCCTCTCGCGAGAGTCGCCCCGATCGAGTCAGCCAGCCGGGAGCCGCGCCAGGAACACGGGAACTGCGCGAGGCTCAGACGGCCAAAGACCGAGCATGGTCAGTCACACCCGTGGAACACATGCAGCGAAGCTCAGACAGCCGGGTAACATGCAAGTGTTCGAGGCATTCCCGCCCGCGCGTGCGACGTCGGCGGACGCCCGCCTCACAGACGAAGAGCATTAAGGGTGACCGTGTTCTCAACCGCGGAAGAACCATCGCCTATACGCGAGAGGAAGGAGTCAAGTTCATCGACGTCAGGTTCTGCGACCTCCCCGGCGTCATGCAGCACTTCCCACTTGCGTCGCCGCCTTCAAAGACGACGTCTTCACCGAGGGTCTCATGTTCGACGGTTCGTCGATACGAGGATTCCAGGCCATCCACGAATCGGACATGAAGCTCGTTCCCGACGTGACGTCGGCCTACGTGGATCCGTTCCGCATCGAGAAAGACCCTGGTCATGAATTTTTCCATCGTCGACGCTTTCACAGGCGGGCCTTATCCCGCGACCCTCGGAACATCGCCCGCCGCGCCGAGGAACATCTGCGCTCGACGGGCATCGCGGACACGGTCTACTTCGGCGCGGAGGCGGAATTTTACGTTTTCGACGACATCCGCTTCGACTCACAGGTCAATTCTTCCTTCTACGCCATCGACTCGGAGGCCGGATGGTGGAACACCGGCAGGGACGAAGCCGGCGCCAACCTCGGATACAAGACGCGGCTCAAGGAGGCTACTTCCCCGTTTCGCCGAACGATCATTTCTGCGATTTGCGGGACGCAATGTCGGTTCGCCTCGCCGACGTCGGCCTGGAAGTCGAACGCGCGCACCACGAAGTCGGCACCGGCGGACAGCAGGAGATCAACTACACGTTCAGCACGCTTCTCGCTGCGGCCGACGATCTCATGAAGTTCAAGTACGTCATCAAGAACACGGCCTTTGAGCACGGCAAGTCGGCGACTTTCATGCCCAAACCCCTTTTCGGCGACAACGGCTCCGGCATGCACTGCCATCAGTCCCTGTGGAAAACGGAGTTCCGCTTTTTCGCGGACGAGAGGGCCACGGAGCCTGTCGGATATGGCGCGTTGGTGCATCGGGGGCTCCTCGAGCATCGCGCTCGCTCCTCGCCTCACGAATCCTTCGATCAACTCTTTCCACAGGCTCGTTCCGGGCTTTGAGGCGCCGGTGAACCTCGTCTCACTCTGGCCCGGCAACCGTTCGGCGTGCATCCGCATCCCCGTCACGGGCTCGTCCGCAAAAGGCGAAAAAGGGTCGAGTATCGGGTGCCGGACCCTCCCCCAATCAGCTACCTCGCTTTTTGCCGCAGCAGCTCGCAGCCGGCCTTGACGGCATCAAGAATCGCACGGAGCCGGGCCGAGCGTGACAGGATCTATCTGACGAGCTTCCGCCAGAGGAGCACGCGCTGATCGACCAGCTGCCGGAATCTTTCGAGACGCGCTCCGCGCGCCTCGAGGACCCCGGACCACGACTATCTCCTCGAGGGCGACGTCTTCACCGAGGATCTCATCCGCACGTGGATTGACTACAAGACCGCCAACGAGATAGCGCCCGTGCGCCAACGCCCGCATCCCTATGAGTTCGCCCTCTACTACGACATCTAGAGGCGCGGCGCCCCGCTCGGGCCGGCCTCGCAAACGGCGGCGGGACCGGCCTGCGTCAGCGCCTCTTTGCATCCGTCCAGACCTCCGGGCAGGGCAGACGGCTGGGCTCGCCGCCGTCGCTGAACGATCTCGCTCGTGAACGACCGGGAGCCCCGGGCGCCCGTTTGCAGCTGAGGCCTCCAGCGCCAAGCCTGACGTCGCGGCCCTTGAAAGAGCCTGGGGTTCAGACACGGTCCAGAAAATGGGCGTTTCGCGAGCCTAGGCATTTTCACGTATGCCGCACTGAACGCCACGCCACACGCGTCCGCGTGCGCAACAGCCGCAGCTTGCCGCCCCCACGCACGCCCGACCCAGCTTGCCGCTCCCACGCCCACGCAACTTGCCGCTCACGCACGCCTCATGCGCGCAGCTTGCCGCCGCCATCTGCCCACGCATGCCGCACTAATGTGCTCCGTCATCTCATCCCGCCGCTGCCCGCACCTACTATAATGTTCGCCATATCTCTTGCATAACTATTAGTGCATATTTATAGTTATTTAGTAATAGGTCAAACACGCAAAGCCTGGAAGTCTGGAGTGTCCATGCTGAGAAAAACCCGCGTCGTCGCCGTCGCATGCGCGTGCGCTAGCACGCCCGTCCTGCGGTTCGGGCCGACGACGCCGTCTCGACTACAACCGGTCCGACATGAGCGATTTTCGACGCCTCGTCCGTGCGCGCCGACCCGAAGATCGCTGCAATGGTTCCTCAGGCGGCGAAAGTCCGACGGGAAGCTGACATCGGATCAAACCTCTATTACGCCCCGCGAGTTTCAAGCGGGGAGACGCGGTCGGCTACGAAATGGACGTCATGAGAGCCGTCGCCGCGCGCATGAGGCTTTGACTTGGAATCCGAGTCCAGCTTCGATCTCGATTCTTCCCCGAATTCCCAAACGCTGCGAAGCAGGAGCCTCGGCTTTCACGATCACCAACGAGCGAACTGCGAACTTCAACATGATCCGAGTACTACGAGGTGGGCACCTCTTGGGCGGTGGCAGCCGGCAACCCCTCAAGTTCACGCCCGGATCGATATGCGGGCGGACGATCGGCGTCAAACGGGCACCCTCCAAGACGAGACGATCGCCAAAAAGGCGAAGAAAATGCGATAAACAGCCGACGATACAGCGCATATGACGCCCAAGAGAACGTCACCTTGGCGCTGAGCGGAGGGAAGATCGAAGCCATGACCGCCGATTCCTCGGCGATCAACTACGCCATCAACAGAACCAACGGCGCATTGAAGCCGCCGGGCCGATCATGGAAAAGGCCGCAAGGAATCGTCGTTTCAAAAGACGACCTCGCCCTGACGGCAGCCATTCGGCGTCCCTGCAGTCCCTCATGGACGACGGAACGCTCAAGAAGATTTTTCAAGTCCTGGAACATCGACGAGAACATGCGCCTCAAGGCGCTCCTCAACCCAAAGGTGTGACATGAATTCGAACACTGCAAACGATCTGCCGAGCAAACGACAAGGCCCCAAAGGCGAAAACCGAGGAACCGAACCGCTTGATCCGCCCACCCTGCCAGAGGAGCGAATCCGCGGCCCAGCAAACCGAAAACGGCAGCCAGCAAACCGAAGAGCGAGCCTCCAGCTCATCCGCGCGATACCCGTTCCGCACTACGGCAGGTGGCTGGCTGCCGCGGTCCTCGCCCTTCTGGCCACGATGGCATTCACAGCCTCGCCACGAACAAGAACTTCCACTGGGAGCTCATATGGAAGACGCTCTTCACGGTGGAGATCTTTCGGGCAATCGGCTGGACGCTCATTCTGACGGTTGCGGCCATGGCCATCGGCATCGTCCTGGCGATCCTGATGGCGATCATGCGACGCTCGGACAACCCGATCATGCGGGCGGTCGCCACATTTACATCTGGTTCTTCCGCGGGACGCCGGTCTACACGCAGCTGATTTTCTCGGGCTCATAGGCGTCTCTACCCTCGCCTGAGCCTTGGCGTGCCCTTCGGCGAGGAGTTCTTCAGCTTCCGCACCTACGACCTGTTCACGGCGGCAGTCTCGGCGATCGTCGGGCTGGGTCTGAATGAAGGCGCATATCTTTCCGAGATCATCAGATCGGGCCTCGAACTCCGTCGACAAAGGCCAAGAAGAGGCCGCTCCAGGCACTGGGAATGAGCCCCCGGCAGATTCTCTCATCGGATCATCATCCCCAGGCTATGCGAGTCATCGTTCCGCCCACCGGCAACGAAACGATCTCGATGCTCAAGACGACCTCCCTCGTCACCGCCGTTCCTTCACCTTCGAGCTGACTAAAGTGGCGACGGACTACGGTTCCCAGACGCTCCTGCCGATTCCGTTCCTCGTCGTCGCCGCGATCTGGTACTTGGTCATCACGTCCGTGCTCATGGTCGGCCAGGCGCGTCTGGAAGCCTACTACGGAAAGGGATCGACGAATTCGACGTCGCGCACGTCCCGGCGGCGCAAGCGCAAGCGAACAGCACTCGGCAAGAGGCGATCAACGCCGCCCACACAACGCCGGACGGCAACTCGGGCGAATGGACACCCTAGGAGGAAAACATGGCAATGGTTGAGATACAAGACGTCCACAAATTTTTCGGCGAGCTGCACGTCCTCAAGGGAGTGTCGCTCGAAGTGGAGACGGGCGAGGTTTGCACGATCCTCGGCCCGTCCGGCTCGGGAAGTCCACACTTTTTGCGATGTGTCAACGTTCTGGAGGAGATTCAGGCGGGCTCGATACACGTGGACGGCACGCTTATGGGGTACCGGCAGGACGCCGGAGGGCGCCTGCACGAGCTGCGTCCCAAGGAGCTCGCGGTTCAACGCGCGCCGATCGGCGCTGGTCTTCCAGAGATTCAACCTCTTTCCGCATATGATGCGGCGTTGGAGAACGTCGTCGAAGCGCCAGTCAAGGTCAAAGGCGTGAAGAAGGACGAAGCGAAAGCCAAGGCCAGCGAGCTTCTCGAGCGCGCGTGGGACTGGCGGAGAGGCCGACCATTACCCGGCCCAGCTTTCAGGAGGGCAGGCGCAGCGGGTCGCCATCGCCCGCGCTCTGGCGATGGAACCGGACCCATGCTCGACGAGCCCACGTCCGCGCTGGACCCGAGCTGGTCGGCGAGGTTCTCTGAGTCATGCAGGATTTGGCTGCTTCGGGCATGACGATGCTGGTCGACACACGAGATGGCTCGCCCGCGAGGTGTCCGACACCGTCGTCTTCATGGACCAGGGAAGCATCGTCGAAAGCGGCTCCCCCGGGGACGTCCTCGTCAACCCAAGCAACCAGCGCACCCGCGACTTCCTTGACAAGGTCCTGAGCCACGATTCGTGACGCACTCCAAGGCCGAGTGCCTCAGGCCGGACGGCAGCCCTGCGGACGAAGCCGAACGGCCGGCCGCACTCTGGGGACCGCCGCCGGCGATTTCGGAACGCTGCGTCGGCGGCTGTACGTCGCCGACGTGTTTCGAAAGCGCCTGGACGCCCGCGTCAGCGGCTCTCGCCCAGCGCGACCCCGTTCCATGAGACAGCACGGTAACCGCTGGCGAGGTCTCCCTCAATCACGCGCATCTGCCCGTTCTTCAACACCTGCAAAGGGGCCACGTCGAGGTTCAAAGCCCGCTCGACGGCGCGGCGGTCGATGCCCGACGTTCGCATGCACGTCCAAAATCCGATGGCAGCCCCGTGGCTGACGGCGGCCGCAGCGCGTGCGCCGCCTCGCCCCCTATCGAGGGCGATCGCCGCGTCATACCGTTCGGAGCACGTCCGCCCCGGTGACGCCGCCTCCCATCCGCTCCTCGAGCCGGCCGGAAAGCCACCGTTGAACCGTTCCGAGGTAGCCGCGATAGGTGGCTTCGTCGCTTCCGCCCTCCCATGACCCCGCTTCGATCCCGCAGACCGTCCAGTTCCACCGGATCGATGCCGCGCGCGAGAGCCAGAGGCTCGGCCGTCTCCCCGTGCGGCGCAGACGACGACGTAGACGGCGTCCAAATCCACGCCGTCGAAGGCGGCGACGAGACCCGCCGCCTGTTCGCGGCCCAGGTCGCCCAGGTGCGCGCCGGGAGGGTTCGAATCGAGAATATGACCGACGTTGCTCGTCGTCTGGCCGTGCCTTTTGCGAGATAGATTCGGCATGATTGTCTTTCGCCCAGGTCCTCCATGCCGGTAAGAATACTTTTCGACGTCGGCTCGGGCGCGCCGGGCCGAACGCATGTACTCTTCCTCGATGTCGTGTTTGACGGCGACGTCGCGCCCCAGGATCGTCGCGGCGGTCGCGAGGTCTCGAATCTCATGCGAAAGGACGTCGACTCTGCTGCCCGAGGCCCTGCCGGACGCCAGGACGTTGATGTCGCGAAGCGCCGAGGCGCTCCACGACCGCACGAGCCGCCGTTCCTCGTCGCCGGTTATGAGGCCCGACGCGGCGGCGCCGCGAAGCGCCTCGAGCGTCGAGACCGTTCGCAGCGCCGGGTGGTTCCACGCATGGCACAGTTGGAGAAGCTGGGCGGTCCATTCGACGTCGGCCAATCCCCCGCGCCCGAGCTTGAGATGGCGGTTCGGCGAAACCCCGCTCGGAATCCTCTCGGTCTCCACTCTGGCCTTCATCCTCCGAACCTCGCGGACCTGCTCCTGGCTCAGGCCGCCCTCGGGTAGCGGAAGGCGTCGATCGTCTCGACGAAACGCCGTCCGGTCGCCCGTCGGCAGCGGGCGCGCCCGCAGAAGCGCCTGAAGCTCCCGTGTGCGCCCAGCGTCGCAGGTACTCGGCGTAGGAGCCCAGGCTGCGCGCCAACGGGCCGCGGCGCCCCTCTGGCTGCGCAAATCGGAATCGACCCGAAGGGGAGGCTCGCTGTCGACGTCGCCCGCGAGCTTCATCGTCTGGGAGGCCACCTCCTCGGCGAGCTTCGCGGCCGCGGCAGGATCCGCGCCGTCGTGGGGTTCGTGCACGAAAACGACGTCGGCGTCGGAGGCGTACCCCATTTCCCTGCCGCCGGCCCTCCCCATGGCGACGACGACGTAGGAGCTGAGCGGCCTTCCAGCCCGAGCTTTCTCGCAGGCGGCGGGAACCGCTCCTCGCAAAGCGGCCTCGACGGCGATGTCCGCGGCGCTCGAAATCGCGGCCCGCGAGGAGACGGGATCGACCATCCTGAGGACCTGGCCCATGGCCGTGCGCAGCAACTCGCGCCGCCTGAGGTAACGGCCCGCCCGGGCGATCTCCTTTGGGATCCGACCGGCGCGAAATCATGGAAACCAGCTCGCCTTCAAGTTCCTCGCGCCCGCGAGGCGAGCCCTCCGTCGTCGAGGAGCCACGACACCGATTCGGCGATGTTCGGCGGCTCTCGGGCGACGTAGCGCGACGTCGACAGAAGGATGCACAGCCTCTCGGCCGCCGCCCCGCCGTCGCGCAGCGACTAGAAGGAACCAGGATGTGCGGCCCATGCGCTCGGAGAGCACGCGAAAGGCGAGAAGTCCCGCGTCGGGGTCGGGCCCCTGCGCGAACCAGCCGAGCATGACGGGCAAAAAGCTGGCGTTGGATCGCTGCCCGCGCGATATTCCGTCGGTAGCGCGCCGATGTGCCGCAGCGCAGCGGCGGCGTCACGATATCCGATGGCCTCCAGACGGGCCTTGGCCGGACCTTCGGCGAGGGCGATGTCGTCCGGCGAGAGGCGGGCGGCCTCCGGAAGCAGTGGGCGGTAGTAGATCTCCCGATGGAGGGAGCGGACTTCGCGCCGCGTCGAATGCCACAGGCGTTCCAGGTCCTCGGCGCCGGAAACGCCGGGCAGGGCCCATGGCTCTGGCGAGCGCGCAGATCGTCCGGGCCCGTCGGCAGAAGATGGGTGCGCCGCAGCGCCTGAGCTGCACCCGGTGCTCGAGCACGCGCAGGGTTCTGTAGTCGCGGTCGAGCTTTTTCCGCGTCGGCGCGCGAAACGTACGAGCCGTCGCGCAGACGGCGAAGGCCCTCGACCGTTTCCCGCACCCTCAGGGAGCGGTCGGTCCGGCCGTGGACGAGTTGAAGCAGCTGAACCGTGAACTCCACGTCGCGAAGCCCGCCCTTGCCCAGTTTGAGCTGACGATCCGCGTCCCGGGCGGGGACGTGGTTTTCCACTCTGCGGCGCATCGCCCTCAGATCCTCGACGAAATTCTCGTGGCCGGCCGCCTCCCAGACCATCGGCCACAGCGCGGCCATGTACTCTTCGCCGAGCTCGACGTCGCCTGCGATCGGCCTCGCCTTGAGCAGCGCCTGGAACTCCCAGCCCTTGGCCCACCTCTTGTAGTACGCGACGTGCGATTCCAGCGTTCGCACAAAGGGGCCCGTCCTTGCCTTCGGGGCGCAGATTGGCGTCAGGACCCACAGCCCCCGGCTCCGCGGCGGGCGCCGATACAATCCGGGCCGTCAGGCACGCGAGCTTCGGGCGACCTCCAGCGCCTCCTGACCGCCTCTTCCGTCCGCTCTGTGCAGTGCCGCGTCCGCTCACTGGCGCCGCCGGCTCCCTGCGCCGTCTGGAAGCCCCTGTGCCCGCGCCGTCTGAAAGTCCCGCGTCCGCGGCGGGCGCGCACATACGTAGACGACGTCGACGTCGGATATGTAATCGACTCGCTCGCCCCGGTCTTTCCCATGGCGATCACCGTCAGATCGACGTTCTCGGCCCCGGGCGTCTCGGCGCGGGCAATCGCGAGCGCGGCCTCCAGCGCTCCGGCGACGACGGCGGAGATCGCAGCCGACACCCGCGGCATGGCCTCCAGAGCGTCGGGGCAGGGTCAAAAGTCGCATCCCGCAATCGCGAGGATTCGACCGCAATACCAGCGGCGCAGAGCGTTGACGGCTCGGCTCCCGCCTTGCCGGCGACGGGGCGTCGGCCTCAGTCCGCTCCGACGGCGGCGAGGCGCTGCGCTTTTCCCCTCTTCGGTGAAGTCCCCGAGTGCGACTGCCGCGTCAGGCCCCGCAAACGACTCGGCGCAGGGATGCGCCACGAGAAAATCCCCAGCGCCTTCGACAGGGCCGAGGACGGCCAAAAGCCGAGTGCGCGAAGGCCCGGCGAGGAGGCTGCGCAGCGCCTGCTTGTCGGAACACGCCTCGGCCAGGCGCGCGAGCAGGAGGAGGCACTGGTCCGGGCTGGCGGCGTGGGCGAAGGCTTCGACGGGCGGCGGATCGATTCCGTGCTGCGCGCACTCGTCAAGGAGCCGTCCGGCCTTGGAGGGGTCGGCGAAGCCCACTTTGCGCAGACGCGAGGAGACGGATCGTTCGCGCATGGCGGTCAGCAGGTCGGAAGGAAGCGCGTGCGTTCGAACGGCGTGACTTGGCGGTGGTAGACGTTCCACTCGTGCCGCTTGTCGCGCAAGAAGTAGTCGAAGCAGTCCTCGCCCAGGGTCTCGGCGACCAGCTCGGAGGACTTCATGAGGTCGACGGCCTCTCCCAGAGAGCTCGAAGCCCTCGATCTCGGAAATCTCGCGCTCCAAATCGGACATGAGGGCCACGTCGGTCTCGGTCGGCACGGGAAGCTCGTGGTCCTTTCAATTCCGCGCAGGCCGGCGCGCAGGACGACGGCAAAGGCGAGATAGGGGTTAGCCGCGGAGTCAAGCGCCCGGTATTCGACTCTGGTCGATTGGGGCTTGTTCGGGCTGTGCGCCGGGACTCGCACGAGCGCCGAGCGGCTGTAGGGCCCCCAATAGACGTGGAGGGGCTTCGTCGCCGCTGTAGAGACGCTTGTAGGGAGTTGACGTACTGATTCGTCACGGCCGTGATCTCGCGGGCATGGCGCAGGAGGCCGGCGATGAATTTCTGACCGGTTCGCGACAGGCCTCCGGGCCCGGTCGCATCGTGAAACGCGGGCCCTGTCCCCTCGAAAAGCGAAAAGTGCGGTGTGCATTCCGTTGCCCGGGGAGTTGACGAGCGGCTTTGGCATAAAGGAGGCGTGCACCCCCTGCTCGATGGCGATCTGCTCGACGACCGTTTTGAGGGTCATGACGTTGTCGGCCATTCTCAGGGCGTCGGTGGATCGCAGGTCGATCTCGTTCTGCCCGGGCCCGGCTTCATGATGGGAAAACTCGACCGAGATGCCCATGTCTTCAAGGGTGAGAATCGCGTCGCGTCTGAAGTTCTGCGCGAGTGAGCGCGTCACGTGGTCGAAATAGGAGGAGTTGTCAATCGGAACGGGCTCTTTGTTCGGATCGTTTTCCGGGATGGAAAAGGTAAAACTCGACCTCAGGGTGGACGAAGCACGAAAAAGCCCATGTCCGCGGCCTTGTCGAGCGTGCGCCTGAGGATCGACCGCGGGTCGGAGCGCATGGCTCGTTGTCGCGCGTGAGCACGTCGCAAAACATTCGAGCCACCGGAACGTCTTCGCCGCGCCACGGAAGGATCGAAAACGTCTCGGCGTCGGGCCGCACCGTCATGTCGTCCTCGTAGACGCGCGTCATCCCCTGTATGGACGAGCCGTCGAAGCCGATGCCCTCCTCAAAGGCCTCTTCCAGTTCCGCCGGGGGCGATCGCGACCGATTTTCAACTGACCGACGACGTCGGTGAACCACAGGCGCACGAAGCGCACGCCTTTGTCTTCGATCGTCCGCAGGACGTACTCTTGCTGTCGCTCCATGACGCTCCTTCGCTAGGCTCCCATTGTGCCATCCTTCCGGCCGGAGCTCACCCTCCCGGACGGGCTTTGTCCTCGGGCCACGACGAGGGCGTGCCCCGCCAGCCCGCGCGCAGAGGCGGCAGAGGATCGGAGGAGTCGTCGGAGCTGTCTTCGGCGTGGATCTCGCGCGAAGATGCCGGATCACGTCGGCGACGTCGCTCCAGGCGGCCAGATTCCGTTCGGTCGAAGTGAGCCACGGGGCCATTTCCTCGACCGCCCCTTTTTCCGTGAGTCCGTCGAGGACTTCGCCCATTCGTCGACGCAGTCGAGGGCGACCGCCCACCCCGCGTACCCGCTGAGGCGGCGAGGATCGGCGTTCTGCGAGCCTTCGACGAGAAAGCGGCGGAATCCGAGCGCCTGGTCGCGGGCGACGCTGCCGTCGGCGGAGCGGCCCTCCGTCCCGGCGAAAGTGGCAGCCCCGGCGAGGGCGGCGACGCCGAAGACGATCATCCAGAAATGGCTGATGAAGCCAGCGAACCATCCGATCGCCGCGACGACCCACGCGACGGAGCCGCCTACAAGCATGAGCGCGCCCGCGCTGACCACCGCCTCGTGCCACCGGTCGAACCACTCGTGGTCCTCGACCGCCCGCCGGAAGACGAAAAGCCCCCAAACGCTGCGAGATCGAGCGTCGAAGCCCGGAGGCCCGAGCCGTGGGAGCGCCGAGTTTGGCCACTCCGGTGCCGAGCAGCTGCGACCTGAAGTAGCGGGCGTCGAACGGCCTGGCGGAAACGAAGGCCGAAGCCTCTGCGGCCCCCGGCGTCTGGAAGAGGTTGAGCAGTTCCTTTCGGTCTCGTCGCACTCCGGCCCCGGCTTCTTCCGGGCGACGACGACGATGGTGCTGCGGGGAATGGCCATTCCTGATACTCGACGATGTAGAGGTATCCCCGTGCGGCCAAGTCGACGATCGTCGCGAGGGTCATGTCGGAGGGCGCGCAGTCGAGCGCAACGAAACCCGCCTCCGCCGGCGTCATCGACGGGGGCTCCGCAAGGACCGGAGGGGTTCCGTCTCGGTACCTGCCGATTCGGGATCGCTTCCCGGGCTTGGGGGCCGTCCCCCGCTCGACGTCCTTGTACTGACGGTTCGGCCAAAAAGGCCGCCACGAAAAACAACCGTCGAAAAGCACGAGGACGACAATGCCCGCGAGGAACTCCCCGCCGCTGATGCCTGCGTAATACATGAGGAATGTCAGAGCTCCTCCTTCCGACCACTATCTTACGCAACCGTTGGACGCGTCGCCGCCCATTCAACGATAACGGGTATTCCTATCCATCGGGCGTTGGCCCTCGGCGCATGTCTCGCCTCGGGCTGCGAAGCGGGGCCGCATGCCGCCCCTCGTCAGAACGAAGGCGCCTCGCGGGCGCGCCGCCGCTTTCGCCCGTACAATGGGGCGCAAAACGTTAGGAGCGCAATGAGCGAGAACACAGTCAAGCGAGTCCGCGTCCAGCACCTTCGCCGGATGAAGGAACAGGCGAGCCCATCACGATGTTGACCTGCTACGACGCCGTCACGGCGAGGATCTTCGACGCCGCCGGGATCGACGTCCTTCTCGTCGGCGATCCTACGGCAACACCTGCCTCGGTTACGAATCCACCGCTTTCCGTCAGTTTGAGGAGATGGAAGTCCCCACCGCCGCCGTCGCACGCGGAGCCAAGAGGGCATTCATCGTGGCCGACCTGCCCTTCGGTTCCTACGAGGAGTCCTCCGAGCGAGCGGTCGCCAGCGCCGTCCGCCTCATCAAAAGCCGGCGCCCACGCGGTCAAACTCGAAGGGGAGTCCGGCAGGCCTCCGCCGTCAAAGCGATCGTCGACGCCGGGATCCTCGTCGTCGGCCACATCGGATTCACCCGCAATCGGAGAACAGGCTCGGCGGCCCTCGGGTTCAGGGCCGAGGAGATCAAAAGGAGGCCGTCATTGAGGACGCCGTCGCCGTCCAAGAGGCCGGGGCCTCCGCCGTCGTCCTGGAGATGGTTTCGGCCGACGTCGCCAAAAAGTGACGAGAATCCTCCGCATTCCGACGATCGGGATCGGCGCGGGGCCTGCGACCGACGGGCAGGTGCTCGTCTGGACGGACATGGCCGGCATGACCGATTGGAGCCCCAGGTTCTCGAAACGATTCGGCGATGTGGGAGCGCTTCGGCCTTGGCGGCCGCCGGTTTCCGCGACGCGGTCAAGGGCAGGGCTTCCCGACCGAGGAGAACAGCTTCTAAGGTTCGAACGGCGCCTTGGCCCTGAGCGGCTTCCAACTCAGGAAGCCGTCTAAACCCCCGGAGGCTCCGAGGTTCCGAGCCGGGAAGGCGGACATTCGCCTCAGCGGAGCCTCTTGACATGGCTATGCTTTGTACCATGCTTGCTGAACGCGCTCCCTTGGGCGTCCTCGTTCCCGGCGCCGTCTCCGCGCCGAGAATCGTTCCCTCCGCCATCGAACGACCCGAGTACCTGTTCCACTCCGGCCCGGAGGCCGTCACCGCCTCCGACGTCAAAGACGCCGAGACGATCGAACGAATACGCACTGCCGGCCGGATCGCGGCAGACGCTCTCTACGAGGCGGGCAAGGCCGTCGCGCCAGGGGTGACGACCGACGAGCTCGACCGAATCGCCCACGAGTACATGTGCGACCACGGCGCCTACCCTTCGTGCCTTGGGTACATGGGCTTTCCGAAGTCGATCTGCACGTCGGTCAACGAGGTCATATGCCACGGGATCCCGGACTCGACCGCGCCTCAGGACGGCGACATCGTCAACCTGGACGTGACAGCCTACATCGGCGGGGTCCACGGCGACACGAACGCCATGTTCGCCGTCGGCGAGGTCGACGAGGAGTCGCGCCTGCTCATCGAACGCACAGGCGCCGCGACGCTCAGAGGCATCAAGGCCGTCAAGCCCGGCAGGGAGATCAACGTCATCGGCCGCGTCATCGAATCGTACGCCAAACGGTTCGACTACGGCGTCGTCGAGGATTACACGGGCCACGGCGTCGGCGAAGCCTTCCACTCCGGCCTCATCGTCCCCCACTACGACGCCGCCCCTTCCCATGCGACCGTCATGGAAGTCGGCATGGTCTTCACAATCGAGCCGATGCTCACCTTTGGGCGACATCGCCTGGGACCAGTGGGAGGACGGATGGACGGTCGTGACCAGGGACCGCGGCAGAACCGCCCAGTGGGAGCACACCCTCGCGGTGACGGAGGAGGGGGCGGAGATCCTCACGCTTCCTTCCGACCCCGAGCTCGGCCTGCGCCCGTGACGCGCCGTGCGGAGCGGCGGTCGGCATGACGCGCACGCCGAAAGCGGCGACGGCGAGAACGGGCAAGTCAAAGGCGCCGCCGAGGAGGCCGATCCGGTGAAAGGCGGGGCAATTGACAGAGCGGGGCGAATGAGTCAGCCGATACGCCGGGTTCTGTTCCGGATCCGCTGCGGATCCGGCGGCGGCCATCCCTCTAGGCCGCACGTTGCCGCGCGGCTCAAGCGGCCCACCCGCGCGCAGACGGGAAGCCTCATCGCGCGCTGTCTGGCCTTGCTCCCGGCGGCTTGCCGTGCCGCTTCGGTCGCCCGAAGCGCGGTGGTCTCTACACCGCCGTTTCACCCTTGCCGCTTGCGCGGCGGTTTGTTTTCTGTGGCGCTTTCCCGCGGGTCACCCCGGGTGGGCGTTACCCACCGCCGTTCCTGTGGAGCCCGGACGTTCCTCGTGGACGCGGCCGAAGCCGGCCCACGCGGCCGCCTGGCTGACTCATTCGCAGAAAGAATCCTACCCCGAATCCCCGCGGCAGCCGATTCCAGCAGAGACGCCGGCCGCCTCAGCCTCCGAGCCCGCGGCCATTTCACACGCCTGGGCGCCGGCCGCTTCAGTTGCCCGACCGCGGCCCGGCCAAAGAGCCAAACCCCTCCCCGATTTAAACAAGCCCTCCCGATTCAGACATGAAAGAGTGAATGGACATGCGAATTCTCCTCCCTGCCCTCCGAGGGCAAGACCGCGCCGTTGCAGGGGCCGGCACTCGATCTGCCGTCGCTCGCCTTTCCGGAGTTGACGGACGCACGCCGCGCAGTGGCAGACAAACTCGTCGCGGCGTCCCGAAGCAAAAACGCGCTTTCGATGCTGGGCGTCGGCGAACGCGCTTTCGGCGAAGTCCACGCCCAACGCAACCTGTACGACATGCCGTGCGCCCCGGCCAGGTCCGTCTACACGGGCGTGTTCTACGAGGCGGCGCAGCTGCGCCCGGGAGACGACGTGTGGATATTCTCCGCTCTGTTCGGCCTCACCCGGGCCGAGGACCTCATCCCCGCCTATCGCCTGAACATGTCGGTCACACTTCCGCGGCTGGGAAGCTCTCAGGCTTTTGGAAACGCGAGCTGGCCGGCTTGGAGCGCGAGGACGACCTGTACGTGGACATGCGATCGGCCAACTACCAGGTGTGGAGCCCTTCGAAGAACTGGTGGAAAGTCCGCGTGGCCGACGCCGCAGGGCGGGCTGTCTCCCATCGAGCCAAGCACTACAGGGGCATGCTGACCCGCGCCCTTCTGGACGCGGGCTCTTCCGACGTCGTCGCAGTCGCCGAAAAGCATCGGACGTGAGCGTCGAGGACGGCGGAACGCGCTTCAAAAATCCTCACCCTCACAGTGGAATGACGTAGCCGGCCCTGCAAGCCCGCCGTCGGGCCGCGGGCGCCGCCTGCGCGAGCCCGGCATGCTCCGCCGTTTGAACCGGTTCCCCACCCCGTGAGTGGGCGCCATTGAGAGGGCCCCTGCGCAAAGCTGCCTTACCGCAGGCGGACGACAATGCAGTCGTAGTCCCTCAGACAGATAGACCTCGTCCTCAGGAAGGGCCTTGATCCGCGCCACTTCCACGGGCGAGAGGGAAATTCCCGCGCCGGTCCGCCCGTCGGGCTGCATTCCGATGACCGCGTAGCCTCCGCTCCTGCGCGACCTCTCGTAGGCGTCTTTGAGGCTCGGGAAAGCGGAGCGAACAGCTCGTCGCGTTCGGCTTGGACCTTCTCCCCGCTCGGCGAGGATAGAGGCGACGTCGTCTTCGAGCTCAGAACGTCCGCGGAGCACTTTGTCCCTGATGCGCTCGATCTCTGCGGACAGCGCGTCAACGGTCGCCTCGGCCTCCTCGACGCCGTCCAAGGCCGCGAATTCGGCTTCGGAGGCTTCGTCGAGCATTCCCCGCAAACCGGCGATTTCGTCTTGCAGCACGAGGAGGTCCCGGCTCGTCAGGCCGACGCCGGAGTTGAGCTCGCCTCTTTGTCCTCAATCTGAGCACGCAGGACGGCGCTTGCACGCTCGGCCGCCTCCAGCTTCTCGCGGGCGGCCTGCGCGCGCTCCTGCGCGGCCTGCTTGTCACGCGCACGCGCGGCGGAAGCGTTGATGAGCGTTCCCAGCTCCTGCCGGAGTGGGTGCTTTTCGTTCTTTCTATCCAGTTTGGAAATAGTTTTGTCAAGTTCGGCGATGTCAAGGAGCTTCAGCCGCTCTTTTGCCGGTGCATTTGCCATATCACTGCCTTACGACAATATTCCAGGGATCTGTTGGTATTTTTGACACGTAGACTTCAGGTGCGCTCGAACCCAGCGATTCGACGAGGCTACGCGCCATTTCCCCGAGCAGCGGCCATTCGCTCGCCCAGTGCGTCGCGCACACCAGCGCGCAGCCCGAGTTCCACAGGTGGTCCGTTGCAGGGTGGTGCCTGAGGTCCGCCGTCAAGTAAACGTCTGCCCCGGCGGCATTTGCCTGCTCCAAAAGAGAATCGCCCGCTCCCGAGCAGACGGCGACCCTGCAAACTTCCCGCTCGGGGTCTCCCGCAGCCAGAATGCCCGCCGGAACTTTGGGAGGACTTCGCCGACCTTCGCCGCGAAAGCGCCGAGCGTCATGGCCTCTTCAAGCTCGCCCACTCCCCCGATTCCGGTCTCCTCGTCGAGCGGCCGCTCGACCCTCGCCGAGAAGGCAGCGCCAGGGCCGACGTCGAAGCGGCGACGTCGGCGTTCGTATGCGCCGAAAAAGGCCGACGCCTTCGCGGACGAGGGCCATCGTCCATCTGCCTTTGCCGGTGGAGGAGGTCACCGCATGGGTTCCTCGCAGGTAAAGAGGATGGTGGGTGACGAGCAGCTGGGCGCCTCGCTCGATCGCTTCGGCCACCGTCGCCTCGCAAGGATCGACGGCGAAGCCGATCCGCGTGACGGCCGCGTCGACGTCGCCGACCGCCAGGCCGACCCGATCCCACGACTGCGCGGCGGACGGGGAAACAACCCGTCCATTGCAGCGACGACGTCGCCCACTCGAAGTACTGCCATGTGTTTTACCTTACAATGCAGAAGCGTCGAAAACCACGTCCATTGCCCTCAAATGCTCAAAAAACGCTAAGTTATGCCCTCGAAAAGTGTGAAAACCTGTGAGTGGAGGTATACTCGTGTAGTGCTTTCACGCCAGCACGCCTCCGCACGATCGGAATCAGAATGCAAAGCGGCACGCAAACCCGCCGAGATTCTGACAAGATAGCGGATGAGGGGTTTTGCTGAAAGCGGAATCTCTCGAACGGGACCGACCGTTTGAAGAGGTCCTGTTCGCCACGGATCCCCAAGCCAATGCCCGTGGACACTAAGGGCCCACCCACACATCACGCGTGGGCTGCCGAGAAAGGAATACACAACTTGTTTAGGCGATTGAAAAGACTCACCGCAGTCGCCGGAATCGGCGCGCTAGCCGTCGCTGGCGCCGCGGTACCGACATATGCCTCCGCACCGGGCTGGTCAGACGGACCGAGCGTCGGCGCCGGATACACAGGAAACCACGGGGTCATTTTTGGGCCCTCAACAACCAGAAGTACATGTGCGCAGCGGACGGCGACGGCCTTTCGGCCGCGGCCCCCTCTGTCACGTGGACGGACATGAGCGAAAGCCAAGCCCGTGAACTCGCTGAGGGTCGCCACTTTCGTGGGAGGCTACTACCAGCAGCTCGGCGGAACCAGAGCCTACGGAATCACCGACGCGACGACCCTCGGAAGGATCGCCTGGGTCGCCTCGAACGCTGAGACGTCCGACGGCGTTCGGGCCGCCGCCTACCAGATCGGCCTCATTCGCGTCGCCGGAACGTTCGAGCACAGCATCTACCAGCTGCAGGAGCAGGGCAAGCTGACCGACGGCAACGCGCAGCTCGGCAACGCCGTGCAGATGTCGAAGAACGTCTTCGCCAAGGCCGTCGAGGAAGCGGGCCCCTACAACGTCGCGCCGAAGCTCGAACTGGCCAAGAGCGGCAGCGAGGGCTCGATCACGAACATCGGCGCGACCGCCCAGAGCGGCAAGTGGATGTCGGGATACTCCTACACCCTCCAGCTCTCCGGCCCGGCCGTCTTCGAGTCCAACCAGGGCAAGTCGCTGAGCGGAACCACGTCTCAGTCCGCCCAGAACGTCAAGATCAAGACCACCGGGGCCGGCGAAGTCTCGGTCAAGCTCGTGGTCAAGGACCTTCCCACCGCCAAGCCCTGGGTCACCACCGGCAACGTCACGTCGCGCGGCAAGACGATCCGCAGGCCCAAAACCTCGTCGTTCTCGGCAAGAAGGCCCCGGTCGAAGGCACGGCGAAGGCCAACAAGGAGAACACGGAGTTCGCTCCCTCCATCTCCACCCAGGTCAAGGCCAAGAAGGTCGCGAAGGGCGCGGGCCTGGTCGACACGGTGACCGCCAAGGCGGACAACTGGGCCAAAGATCCCCGGATCGGACAAGTACGTTCCGGTCAAGGCCACGGTCGACGTCTACGGCCCTTCAACTCCCCCGTCGCTCAGACGAACGACGGCAAGGCATTCGCCGGCAAGAAGATCGGCTCTTACGATGTGACCTTCAACGGCCCCGGAACCCTCGACACCGCCGACACGGTGAAGGCGCCCTCCGAAGGCTTCTACTTCTTCCAGGCGCGCGTCGAGAAGTCGGCCCAGGGCCAGTACAAGGAGTACGTCAAGAACTACACCTCGCCGTTCTTCGAAACCTCTGAGACGACAGTCGCCCCCTGGACCCCGTCCATCAAGACGAAGGCCTCCCAGGTCGACTTGGGCGGCGGCAAGGTCGGCGTTCAGGACCTCGTGAACGTCTCCGGCTTCCCCGAGGATCACGGCTCCTTCCAAGGAGTCGGCGATTGGAAGGCCGATTCCAAGACGATCAGCCACTCGATCTACTTCTTCCCCGAGGGAACCAAGATCACCGAGGCGCCACGAAGAACATGAAGCCGCTCGGCACGGTTGAAACGCCGGCCAAGAACGGCACCTACACTCATTGACGCGAACAAGTTCGTCGTCGATTGGAACCTCGGCGTGGGAACCTACGTCATCGTCTCCACCTACCAGGGCGACTCGCGTTCCTCGGCGATCAGGACCTCCGAGCTCGACACCAACGAGCACGTCAAGCCGACCTTCGGCAAGGTGACGACGGTGGCCAGCACCGAGAACGGCGGAAGGCAGCTCGTCGCGGGCGACAAGATTCGCGACAATGTCAAGCTCGAAGGATCCTTCCCCTCGGGCGCTTACACCGAAGTCAAGCTTTACTCGTGGGGCAAGGACAAGGCCCCCAAGTGCGAGAGCGCCATCTGGACCTCCAAGCGCATTGAGCACTCCGACAAGGCCGGCGAGTACAAGACCGACTACTACACCACGGACGCCAACGCCCAGGTGACCTATGGATTCGTCGAGACGACCTACGACAAGAACGGAAAGGTTCTGTCGGCGGGCAAGTGCGCGAGTCCAGCGAAACGCTGACCGCGGTCGAGAAGCCGGGCAAGCCGGGCAAGCCCACCACGCCTGCCCCCGCGCCCACTCCGACCCCGAAGGCCACGCCCAAGCCCAACAAGCCTGAGCTCGCCAACACCGGCGCCGCCGTCCTCGGACTCGGCGCGGTTGCAGGCGGCCTCCTGCTGGCCGGCGTCGCGGCTGTTGTCGTCCGCCGCCGTCGCAAGGACGCGTGACCCTAACGGTCTGCACCGATAACGGTCTGTTGCCGTAGCCGAGGGGCGCTGGCTCAATGCCAGCGCCCCTCTTCTTTGTCAGAGTTCCTTTTCGTTGCCGGAGTCCTTTTGCGTTGCCGGAGTCCCTTTGCGTTGTCAGAGCCCCTCTCTTTTTCGGCGGCCCTTCATTGACCCTCTATTGGCAGCTTTCCATCTGCGCTTCGCTGACCGCTTTTGCGCTCATTTTGTTCATATTTCTTCCTTCAGCCGTTCATAGCGCATATTCTTTTTCTTTTCTTCTGCACCTGGTTTTTATTGATTGAAACTTATCTTTTCGTTGTTTAGAACCCACGAACCTCTTCATCTTACACACCATTCGCATTTTTCATTTCCTTCTACCATTAAGCACTATTTTCGCCTATAAGAATGCAAGTCCATCCCAAAGAGCCTCATCCTGCACGGCGTTATCACGCACGGCGAAACGAGACCGCCATGCCGAACCGCCTCCGACGTCGATCGCGACTGCTATCGTCTCCGGTAGTAGCCCGAGAACAATACGTCCGTTCGGGGACTCCCCAGTCTTTGACAACGACTTTGCGCGTCTCTTTGGCGAGCGACGCCTCGCCGCACAGCCATGCGTAGGCGACCGCAGCTTTGCCGCCTCGCCTCAATGCGTCGCTACGGCCGCCGCCTCTGCGCCTTCGGGAACGAAGTGCTCTTCGTAGGAGGCCAGTTCCGATCGGAACGAATCGTATCCCGGCTCAGCAGGTCGGGCTCGCGCCGTTATCCGCACGTGGGTGGCCGCCAACTCCCTCGCCTGTGCACGCTTCGAGAATCCTCTGCATAGCCGGGGCGGACGTCGGATCCGCCACGAGCAGCTGGCCGCCCGCCTTCCGCCGCCACGTCGACGTCATCGTCCGAATTCCAACCTCGTCGCCCTTTGCGCATGCAAAGCCCTAGCCGATCCCGGCCCGCTCTCCCCGTGCGTCACAACGTCAAAAAGTCAGCCTGCCCGCTCCGCGTCGTGACGGCGAACCGTGTACCAACGCAGCTCGGGCCGATCAGCCTCGTCGATCGCGTCCAACTCGGCACGGATATTGAGCCCTTCGCCCGCGGAAGGACGAGGGCGCACCCGCGCGGGGGAATGACGAGGCCGAAGTATTCATCGGGGCCGACGGGCGATACGTTCGCAGACCGGGGCCTGCGACGGCTATTCTTCGCAGTCTGGGCGCCAGGGTCTCGACGGCCTCCACGCTCACGGGAAAGCACGCGTGCTTTTCCGGCGCCTGAGGCACGTCCATGAACAAAGAGGCGACGGCCCTGTACCCGTGCACGAGGCCGGAATAGGCGATGTTTTTGACTCCCATTGGATCTCCTCCGCATCTTGAGCGTCCCGGCGCCCCTTCGCACCAGGACAGTAAGGTATACCTCACCTTCTAAGTGTGGAGAAGGCACCTCCGGCAGGGTGAGCCGCCCCTGCATGCCTCGCCCGCGCATCGCGAAACGCCCCGCCGCACAGCGCCCCGGCAGTCGCCGAACTGCGGGGCTGCTCGTCGCCAAACTGCGGCTGCCGCCGACGACGGCAATCACTTCCCCGCGCGAACGCCCCTCCGAGTCGCCGCCGAATCCGAGTGCATTCCCACTCGGGTCAAATGCGTCGTCGCCGAGGTCAAGCACTTCGACGTCGGGATCAAAAACGATGTCGACGTCGACCGCAACTTCGCCTTCCCCGAAGGCCCCTCCCCTGTCGGCCTCCGAGTCGGTGCGGCAGGAATCCGCCCGAGGCGTCAACGCCGACGACGGTCAGCGACCCCAGCCCTTCGACATACTCCGGCATGCTCGCGCAGCTCGACACGCACGAACGGCCGGCTCGCACAAGGCGGCGCCGGAGAAAGAAAGCGAGACGACGCTTTCGCCGCAGGACCGGCAGACGGAGCCCAGGGCGAGCGTCCCGCGAGAGAGGGCAAGCGGCGGAATGTGGCTGTCGAAGCGCAATGATTGCACGTTGATGACCATAGTGGGCCCGGTCGGACTCGAACCGACGACGCCTGCGGTGTAAACGCAGTGCTCTGCCAACTGAGCTACAGGCCCTCGGCGTCGGCCGGCAAAGGGCCAACGCCACAAGTGATTACTTTAGCGCCTGGCGCCGGTCGCCGTCAGGCGAATTCCGGTCCAATTCTTGCTCGCCGCCACATTCGTGGTGGCCATGAGGCCGGCCGTCTCCGCCGCCTCTTCGACGACCGCCGCGGAAACATGCCCGGGTTCGCGCGGACCGGGCACCAGAGCCAGCACACCGCCGAGTCAGATTCCAGATTTGCCTTCATGTCGAGGAAAAGGTCCGCCAAGTCGTCGGCATTGCCGTCGTCGTCGCGCCACCAAGCGATTGCGCCGTCCGCAATGTCGCCGTAGTCCTCATCGACGAGCTCTTCGCCGGTGGACTGCTCGATCGCGGAGCGCACCTCTTCGGCGACATCGTCGTCGTATCCGAATTCTTGAACAATGCTGCCTTCGTTGAATCCCAAAGAACTCATGTGAATAGCCCACCCCATTCCGGCCGATTTGGCAAATGGTGAAGGCTTTTCACGACAAACGTCTACTTTCGAATCTGCGAAACACACCCAACGCCGCTACACTGGAAGCAACATTGTGGGACCTTCGTCCGCACCTTCGACCCGTCGGTGCGATCCACCGCCAACGCGATCCACAAACCAAAACGTAAGGAAGAACAAGTGAGCGTGCAGCCCGGTGCATCACCGTTGATCAACGGCCAGCCGAACTACGTACCCGACATCGACGCCGAGGAAACCAGCGAATGGCTCGAGTCGATCGACGACCTCATCCAGACGGGCGGGGCCCAAGCGCGCCCGCTACATCCCTCATGTCCATGGAGGAACACGCCCGGCGCAAGGGCGTCGAGACCCTCCGAACCTGACGACCCCCTACGTCAACACAATTCCCGTCGAGGAGGAGCCCCTCTACCCCGGCGACGAGACCCTCGAACGCCAGTTCCGCCGCTGGGTCCGATGGAACGCCGCCGTCATGGTCACGCGCCAGCAGCGCCCCGGACTGGCCGTGGGCGGCCATATCTCCTCCTTCGCCGCTTTGGCCACCCTTCTACGAGGTCGGGTTCAACCATTTCTTCCGGGGCAAAGGACCACCCCGGAGGCGGCGACCAGGTCTTCTTCCAGGGGCATTCGTCTCCCCGGCAATTACGCGCGCGGCTTCCTCGAAGGCCGCCTGACCGAGGCGGACCTGGACTCCTTCCGGCAGCAAGTCTCAAGAAAAGGTCGGCGGCCGAGCCTTCCGTCTTATCCGCATCCGCGCCAAATGCAGGACTTTTGGGAATTCCCCACCGTTTCCTGGGCATCGGCCCGGCCGCGGCTATCTATCAGGCGTGGTTCAACAGGTACCTGAACAATCGGAGCATCAAGGACACGAGCGATCAGCGCGTGTGGTGCTTCCCTGGGCGACGGCGAAATGGACGAACCCGAGTCGCGCGGACTGCTCCAGCTTGCGGCGACCCAGCAGCTTGACAATCTGACCTTCGTGGTCAATTGCAACCTCCAGCGCCTTGACGGGCCCGTGCGCGGCAACGGAAAAGATCATCCAGGAGCTCGAAGCCTTCTTCAAGGGCGCAGGCTGGAACGTCATCAAGGTCATCTGGGGCCGCGAATGGGACGTGCTGTTCCAGGCCGACAAAGAAGGCGCCCTCGTCAATCTCATGAACGAGGTGCGCGACGGCGACTACCAACGGCTTCAGGGCCAACGACGGCTCCTTTTGTGCGCGATTCGTTCTTCGGGCCGCGACCCGCGGACCAAGGCGATGGTCGCCGACTGGACCGACGATCAGATTTGGTCGCTCAAACGCGGCGGACACGACTATCACAAGGTCTATGCCGCCTACCGGGCCGCGACGGCCTACAAGGGCCAGCCGACCGTCATTTTGGCTCACACGGTCAAGGGGCTATGCCCTCGGGCACGAACTTCGCCGGGCGCAACTCGACGCACCAGATGAAGAAGCTCAACTCGGCCGACCTCCGCCTGCTGCGCGACACCCTGCACCTCGACATCTCCCGACGCTCAGCTCGAGGATCCCTACAACGCGCCGTATTTCAAAGCCGGATCCGAGCGAGCCGGCGATGGAATACATGGTGAGCACCGCAAGCAGCTCGGCGGATACCTTCCCGAACGCCGGGTGTTCTCAGGAGGGCGTCGAGCTTCCCGCCCAGAAACACTACGACGCCATCACCACCGGCTCCGGCAAGCAGAAGGTCGCCACGACGCATGGCGCTCGTGCGCCTCATCAAAGACATCGCCAAGGACAAAGGCCTTCGGCTTCAGCCTGGTGCCGATCATTCCCGACGAGGCGCGCACCTTCGGCCTCGACGCGATGTTCCCGACGGCCAAGATCTTCAACACGCTGGCCAGCAGTACACGTCGGTGGACCACGACCTGCTCCTTTCGTACAAGGAGTCCGAGAGCGGCCAGCTCTTGCACACGGGCATCTCCGAGTCCGGCTCAGTGGCCGCCTTCCAGGCTGTGGGCACCTCTTACGCGACTCACAACGTCCCGATGGTCCCGTTCTACATCTTCTACTCGATGTTCGGCTTCCAGCGCACGGGCGATCAGTTCTGGGCAGCGGGCGATCAGATGGCGCGCGGATTCATCGTCGGGGCGACCGCCGGCCGCACGACGTTGCCGGCGAGGCCTGCAGCACATGGACGGGCACTCTCCCGTCCTTGCATCGACCAATCCCCGCCATCGTCCAGTACGATCCCGGGCTACGCCTACGAGATCGCGCACATCGATGAAGGATGGCTTCGTGCGCATGTACGGCGACGGGTCGGACGGGCGCGACCAGAACGTCATGTACTACCTGACTGTGTACAACGAGCCCGATCCATCAGCCGGCCCAGCCGACGAGCGTCGACGTCGAAGGCATCGTCAAAGGCATCCACCTCCTTGAGCCCGGCTGAGGCGACGGGCCGCGTCCAGCTCCTCGCCTCGGGCGTTGGGGGTTCCGTGGGCCCGCGAGGCCGAGCGCATGCTCGCCGAGGACTGGGGCGTGCAGGCCGCCGTGTGGTCCGTCACCTCGTGGCACGAGCTGCGCAGGAGGCCCTCGAGGCAGACGAGCACAATTTCCTCCACCCGAGGCCGAGCGTCGCGTGCCCGTACGTGACGCGAAGCTGCGCAAGAGCCGAAGGCCCGTTCGTAGCGACATCGGACTTCGAACACCAGGTTCAGGACGCGATCGCAAAATGGGGATGCCGGAGACTACTACACGCTCGGCGCCGACGGCTTTCGGCTTCTCCGACACCAGGCCCGCCGCCGCCGAGTTCCTCAAGATCGACGCTGCCTCCATGGCTGTGCGCGCCCTTCAAGGCCTTGCCGACCAAGGCAAGATCGACCGGTCGACCGTCAAGCAGGCGATCGACAAATACGACCTATTCAATCCCAACGCGGCCGGATCCGGTTCCCGGACGATCTGGCCTGAAACGTGAGGTCGACTCGATGATCGTCACCACGACCAACACCATCGAAGGCTTCAAGATCGACAGATACCTGCGCCTGGTCACCGGCGAGGTCATTGCGGGCGTCAACCTGTTCAAAGACATCGGCGCGGGCCTGACGCAACCTCTTCGGCGGGCGCTCGCAGGGTATGAGAACGAGCTTCAAAACTGCGCGCGAGAGCGCCCAAGGAAGAGCTCGTGGAGCGCGCTGAGAGCTTGGGTGCCGACGCCGTCGTGGGCGTCGACCTCGACTACGAGGTCCTCGGGCAGGAGACATGCTCATGGTCTCCGTGACGGGCACGGCCGTGACGCTCTCCTACGGAGGCCAGGCATGAAGCAGCCTCCGAGGGGCAGGCTGCGGGCCTAGAGCTCCGCAGCAGGTTTTCCTCGACGGGAACGCAGCCCTAGCGGCGGTTTGGGACACTCCGGCGATCAGCAGGTCAGCCAGTTGATCGGCGGTGTCCGCCGTTCGCCAGGCCAGCGCGTACTCCTCTTCGGCGCGGCAGCCCCCAGCGGACAAGCACGGTCGGCAGGGCCGCGCGGCCGCGCCGTCGACGTCGATACTTCCTGTCCCGACCATGACGGCGTTCGACGCGTCTGACGCCCGGCGGCCTCGAGAGCACTCCAGCGCATCGCCGACGATCCAATGCTTTGGCCGTGCGGTTCGCGAGATTCGTCTGCCCCGCAGATCGCGACGAAAGCGTCGCGCGACGCCCAGAGCGCTCGAGAAGGGCGACGGCGGCTTCGGTCCTCTTCGACGTGGCGATCGCCATGGGCACGCCCGCCTCACGCAGGCGCTCAAGCTATGGCCTCGATATGCCCGTCGAAGAGGCCCCAGCTCCAATGCCTTTCACCGAATAGCGCCGCCGATAGCGCCGATCACGAAATAGCTCGGGGATCGACGCCCAACCCGGCAAAGGACTCGGACAGCGGCGGCCCGACGAACCGCCGGTAGTATTCGCGGGGTGGACGATTCCGCCTCTTCACGCATGGTCCGGTCGAACGTCTCGGCGATGGCGTCCATCGAGTCGACAGAGTGCCGTCCACGTCGAAAAGCGCCGGCCGTAGCAGTGTGGCCCGCTCACAGCTCGATTCCCGTCAACGCTGCCGGCTCCGACGCGGGCGATCTTGCCCTTGACAAAGTCGAGAACGGTGGTCGGGCCACCCCTCACCGCACGGGCCTTCGACGACGACGTCGACAGCATGCCCAGGTGCGTCTTTGACCTCCCATCCCGTTGACCATCGGGTCTTCCTCATCAGAAGGATAAGGGAGGACGTGAGCATCGCCTCCCCCAAGGGATTCGAGGATCGCCTGGCTGATCCTGATGGTCCGGGATCTCGCGCCACTGGTGTGCTTCTTCGGATTGACGGGAGATGCGCGGAACGTCCTTTCGTCCCCTTTGAGGATGAATGAATGTACGGGCCCAGGGCGTGAGAGATTTGATGAGTCGGAAACTCCGAGTTGCCGACGATCGCCGAGCTGCCCCAGCTGGGCGAAGATCGTGGCAGAGGAGCGTGAAATGGTGCTTTGTCTCCTACCTGGCGGATCGACGCGGATCCGCTCCAGGCCCCTCCTTTGTTCCCCGAGCGAACAGCCGAGCGCGTAGCCCGGAATCGGTCGGAAAGGCGATAACCTCGCCCGATCGGTATGTGCTCGACCACTTTGTCTACGAGCCTGGGCTGAGATCGACGGGATGAATTTCTGACATAGCGGACCATGCGTGCACCTTCCTTCTGGCATACTCAATCTGCATTGGTCGACACAGAAATCCTACCAAGGAAGGTGAAGCATGGATCGCCAAACGGCCGGCGACGCCGCTCGGGCGGCCCTCGAACGAGAAGGTTTCAAAAGACGCGGACGAAAGCGTTCGACCTGGCGTTCGGTCGACGTCGTCACTCGATGGGTCGTCGCCCGGGCGCATGGAGACGCAGGCCAAGCGGACGTTTCCCGACGCCGGCGTCGCTGGGGCAGGGAAGTTGCGAGCCCTCGATCTGGCGGAGCAGGATCGCGCCTAGACGGACTAGCGGCGAAACAGATGAACAGGCCCCGGGGTCTGTTCATCGATGAGCGATCGTCACGGCGATCATCGCAGGCGCCGCGAACGGGCCTCACCCGACTCGGTGGAGCCACCGAACCGGCGCGCCCGGCACCGGCGTAGCGGAAAGGCTCGAGCTCGTCATCCCAAGCCTGCCCTGAGGGCGAGACTGAGAAGGCGACGCATCTCGTGGGCGTCGCCCGCCGCCTGGTCGATGGCAGCGCGGACCCTCGATTTTTCCGGCACGACGACATTGCCCATCAGGTCGGTCTGGGCGTAGAAAATGCCCGAGGCCGGGGTGGCTGACCATCTCCGCCCTCGCTCGACCGCTGTTCCGTCCTCGGTGACCTCAGCGCAGATGCTCCCCACCCGCCCGAGGGCGAGATGCGAGCATAGCGCTCCGGTTCCGACGTCGCCCACCCAAGAGACTTCAGCTCGACTCATCGGAAGGCAACGCAGGTTGTGCGGTCCATTCAAACCGCACGTCGTATCCGGGCTATCACTGGACACCGCCCATTCGACGTGTGGCCGAACGGCGGGCGATACCGAGTGTATGAATATGACGCCTCGGTGGCGTGTTTTTGCACTCATGGCGTTCCTCCTTTAGGTGGCTTTTCCCTTGTCACCCTGCCGGAGGAATCCCTCCCTATCGTGCCACACACGTAAGGAAAACGCCATGGCGAAAGAACAGAGCTGACCGGGCCGGGATCCCGCCCGGAGTCCAGAGCAGTCCGCTTTTTGCAGCTGGTGACGAGCGCGTCAGAGGTCGCTGATGGCCCCTCATCGCCTTCTTCCGAGTCTCGCGATCGAGCCTGTCGATGTAGAGATGCCCGTCCAGGTGATCGACTTCGTGCTGAATGCACCGTCCCATGAGCCCTTCTCCCTTCGACGAGCTTTTTCCGTCCGTCCAAAGTCGGATGCCTTCGGCGCGAGCGTACAACGCGCGCTTGGTCGGGAACCACAGATCCGGGACAGAGAGGCACCCTTCTTCGCCGTCTTGAAACTTGTCGTCCGGAAAGTTCGACGATAACCGGATTGAGGATGTAATCGATCTCACCTTCGATGTTCCAGGAGAAAGCGCGCAAAGACACACCGATTTGATTTGCCGCGAGGCCTGCAGCGCCCGTCCATATCGACGTTCTCCAGAAGGTCTTCGACCAGCGCCTTCACCCCCGGCGTGATCTCGTCAACGGGTGAGCACGGCGTGCGCAGGACAGGATCGCCCACGATGCGTATTGGTCGAAAAGTCATGGATCAAGTCTAGGGGCATCGGCCCGAGGGAGGGTCGGCGTGCCCTGAGCGGCGTCGGAGGGCCCCGACAGGTCTTTGAAGTATCTGGCCACCGGCCACCGTTCGAATCCCACCGCTTCGTATGCTCGCTCGAGCCGGTGCGTGGCCGGGGTCCCCTCCCGTTTCCACCATGAGCATCCGCATTCCCAGCCCCCGGGTGCGGCTCCGCCTGTTCGATGAGCCGACGGGCTATTCCCCGCCTCCGCCACGGGGATCGACGGCGAGAATGTAGACCTCGCCCATGCTGTCTTCGGGGTGCATGCGCGTGCAGACCCATCCGACAGGGCGTTCGCCGTCGAGGGCGACGTCGATGCCGGAGGACTCGGCGTCAAGCACGAAGGCGACGTCGTCGGACTGGCGGCGCTCCCATCCCGCCGGATAAAAGCACTCGTAGACGAATCCCGGCACAGACTGGCGCATGAGGGGGAAGACGTCTTCCCACGCCCTCAAAGAGAGCTCGATCAGCGCTTCACGATGCCTGCGCGGTAAGGGACAACGGAGACCATGGACATCGCTCCCTAACAGTCGCGGATCCGACGGACCTGAGGTCTCTTCCACGAGGCGGCCAACCGCATTCGCCCCTGGGCGGGCTCCCCGCGCCTTTGTCCGCGCACGGCTTCTGCGTCTGCTGAGCGGTCGGATCTGAGTATTATGCGAAACAGGGGCGAAACCGGACAGCCTCACCCCTGTGCGTCGGCTCCCGCGGCTGGACTCGAACCAGCAACCGTCTCGATTAACAGTCGAATGCTCTGCCATTGAGCTACGCGGGATCGCGAACATCGAAAACTTTAGCAGCAGCGGCGATCGCCGCCAATCCATTGCGGTGCCTTGCATCACAGAGACTTTGCGGCGCCCGTCGCGGCGCTTCGCTTTCGCGCTGGAAACGGCACGCCGTCATGTCGAGGAGGCCTCGCCCCTTTTCGGAGCCTCCGGTCTGGATCCGCGAATTTCCGCGTCGGGCACGGGCCTCGGCGTCTGTCTCGACTGCGTTTTCGCAGGCGACGCCGCATCTGCATCTGCGTCGCGGCATCTGCATTGCGTCGCAGCACGCGCATTCGTCGCGGCATCTGCACTCGTCGCGCATCTGGTATCATCGAGCACGCGCTCGTCGCCGCATCTCATTCGTCGCAGGGGCGTGCCGACGGCCGCTCAGCGCCGCCTCTCGGAGAATTCTGAGATGCGTCCGCCGAGCTTTCCCGACTGCCTCCCTCGGATTCGCGGAGTCCGACGGAGGCGCCGAGCAACCCTCAACGCCCGACGGCGTCAGGCTCTCCAGCTCAGGCTCGCTCTTCGGGCAAGCCGAGTTTTGCAGACGGCCGGGACGGCGGGGCGCTTTCCGGAGCCGCCGCGTCTGGCGGAAACAGAGCCCTCCGGCTCGAGATTGCTTTCCGGAGCCGGGACGTCCTGCGCGGTCGACGAAGGACTCTCCGGGGCCGGGGCGCCTCCCGATTCTGTCGGGCTTTTCCAGCCTGGCGCGCTCTCCCGCTTCGCCTCGCCTCGAAAACGGCAGGGCGCGCCCGGCGCGTGACGCGCCTGCGGAACTCGCCTCCAACCTCGGGCGCTCTCGCCTGAAAAACGCGCGTCGGCGGCCTGCGCAGTCGCTGCGACGCCGACTTTCGTGCCCGTTCGCCGAACCGACCGCTTCATCCGCTCTCGCATCTCCGGCGACCTCAGCAGCCTCGACAGCTTCAGGGGCTTCCGCGGCCTCGGCAATTTCTGCATCTCCAACGGCCTCGACGGCTTCAAGGGCTTTTGCGGCCCCAGCCTCCTCGACGGATTCTGCAGGCGCAGCAGCGAGCCGCTCCGCCGAGACAACGTCCGCTTCGGCCGAGGTCTGAGACTTTTCGTCGGCTGCCTCGACGTCCGCGCAGTCCTCTTCCGGCTCCTTTTTGCGGGCCCCTTCGGCCCCCTCTGGGACGCTCGAGGATCGGCCGCGTCGGCGTCGTCTGTTGCAGAGCCGACTCCGGCGAGGGATCGTCGGAGACCCCACCCTTCGTCGCCGTCAGGCCGAGCCCGACGATGTCGCGCAGCGTCTCTTCGAGTTCGGCGATCGCCTCGCTCGTCCCTCGTCTTTCGCGCGCTCCGTCGATGATGACCTGAGTGAACAGGTCGTCTTTGTCGTCGCGTCTGACCATCGCCCGAACTTCGGCGCCCGACGGCAACTTGGAGCTGCGGCGAACGACGATTGAACGTTCGAGGCGTTCTCGGACGACGAGCGCGATGTCCCTCTTCGCCGTCGGCGAGCTTGAGCTCGAAAGCCGGAATGTTCCAATCGACGAAGGGCATCGTCAGGTGTTCTGCTCCACGTCGCACGTTCGAATTCGAAACCAGTGCCGCTCTTCGGTTTCTTTGTCCGTCGCCACCGCGATCCTGTCGGCGAAAAACGGCGAGCCAGGCTTCGGCGTCTCCGTCTATTCTCGCGATCTCAATCGGCTTGTCAGGGCCGCCACCGCCGAGGGCGATCCCGACGCTTCTCCCCGGACTTTTTGCGTTTCACAATTATTCCGTTCTCTCAAAGTCCGCGGCGGTCGGCATGCGTTCACCCGTCACGGCCGTGATCGCGGCGTCGGTGTGCAGCCGCGCCCGCTCCGTTGGTGTCGCCTCCCGCCAATCTTTTGGCCCGCGAAAGAAACCGAGAATCGCCATGATCGTTCCGAGTGCGAGCGCCAAGATAGCGCCTCTTTCTGCGCTTTGCGCAACTGCGCGATCTCCTCGGGCGTGAGCGACGACATGTCCGGTTGCTCTCATAGCCATGCGTAAAGACTACAGGAGCGATTTTGCATGGCCATGCCGCTGCCGAAAGGTCCGCACTTTTGCAGGGTCGAAATGGCCGCGCAGCCCCTCAACACGGCCGATCGGCCTAGAGTTACCCCGCTCTGAACGGTATGGAACGCAGCATTCTCTGCAAACTCGCACAGCAACCGGTCAGCTTTCCTCCGCGAATCGGGCTAGGGCGCAGCCCTCGACGCACCGCACACAGCGCTCCGGCTTTCTTCCGCGGACCTGCGCCCGGTAGGATGGACTCCATGCGTTTCGTCCCTACTGACCCCAAGGCATATGCGCGTTTCCTCGAGGAATCTCGCCCCGCGAGTCTTCATCCCCCAAAGCGTTGAGTTCGCCCGAGTTCGCGAAAGGCTGGGGGCACAGGTCGAATATGTCGGCGTCGTCTGACGACGCCGAACGCAAAATCGCAGGGGCGGGCGTGCTCGCTCACCAGCCGTGGAAGAAGGCTTCTGGAGGGCGCAACTGGCCTACGGGCCGCTGCTCGATTGGGAGGACACCGCCGCGATCGAAACGTTTTTCACCGGTTTGAAGCGCCATCTGAAGAAGAACCCCCGGGTGCTCGCCCTGCGGTTCAATCCGCTGCTTCCGCGGGCCTTTTACGAGGACATCAAGGTCGTCAAAGACAACCCCGTGGCGGCGAAGGCGCAGGAGACCTTCGCCAAGCTGGGGGCGACCCGCCTGACGAAAGGAGTTCTACGAGCAGCCGGACATACAGATCCGATACATCTACACGAAAGACATATCGGGCAAGACGTTCGAGCAGCCAACCGCGACCTTGGCGAAAGGCTTGCGGCGGCGCTTCCACAACGAAGGGCGCTACGGCGTCGAGACGCGGCTGTTGCGGCCCGAGGAGTTCGACGTCTTCGACAAGCTCCACGAATCGACGGCCGATCGGACGACGATGCACGGCATCTCCGGTTCGAGCAGGGCGTTCTTACACCGAGCTCATGCGCGAACTCGGCCGGAGCGGGCGCTCCTGTGCGTCGCCTATCTCTTTCCCTCGCGCTACCTCGAGCAGATCGCCGACGAGCGGCAGAGTCGCTCAAAGCGCATCGAATTGCTTTGAAGGCCGCAAAGCCACCAAGGCCAGGGACAGGGAGCTGGAGCAGCTGCGCGAGCGTTTGACGACGCCTCGATTCTCAAGAGGAGCAGGCCCGCAAGACCCTCGACGAGCACGGCGACGGCATTCCGTTCAACGCCGCGCTGAGCTTCCGCTTCGGAGACGAGCTCATTCTGCTGCTAGGGCGGCATGGACAAGCGTTTTGCCGCCTACGCGAGGGACTATCCCGTTGAGCGAGCGATGTTCAAATGGGCCTGCGACAACGGACTGTCGGTCTACAACACCTTCGGCGTGTCCGGGATCTTCGACGAGTCAGCGCCCGACGCCCCCGTGCTGCAAAGTTCAAGCGCTGGCTCGGAGGCAACGTCGAAGAATTCGTCGGCACATATGTTCTGCCGATCCATCCCCTTCTCGCCATAGGCGACCGGCGCCTCGACTGAGGAACGAACGCCCTCCGCCGAAGGGGCGAAGGCGCTTCGGCGCGTTCGAAACCTCGAATTCGAGGAGCGCCGAATCTCAGAATCCCGGTCGGTCGGCTCGATACCATGCACGCATCCGCCGCCGCTGGTTGAAGCCGTTGGCTGCCGATAGAACGTCCGTTTGAGGCTCCGGTCCGCCGAATACGCCAGCGGGTCGACGACGCCGACTTTCTTTGCTCGCCGCACGCGCGCTAGAGGTCCGCGTCGCGAATGTACTTCGATTGGCCAGCGACGCCGGAATGATGCAGAAGATCGCCTCGCGCGCATTCGTCGCGCACGCCGCCTCTCGAGGGCGGGATCGGCGCCGGGCGGATCGCTTTGGCGGAAGCGCTCTGCGCCGTCGGCCTCGCCCCAGTCCGGCCCCCAGAGGCGCTCGTCGGCCCAGTTTTCCTCCATGTCCGCGAGCATCGCTTTGGCGAGGTCGACGCCGGCGCCTCTGAGGTAGTAGTGGCCGCGGCCGATGCGCGGATTGAGATCGAGCCAGCGGGTTGCGCCGTCGCGCGGATCGACCTTCACGTCCATCGAAAAGAACCCGTGCAGCCCTGTCCGCGTGACGATGGACTTCGCCTGTTCGATCAGCTCGGGATTGTGCTCGGTCAGTATGATTCCGGCGTTGCCAAGGTACTCGGGCTGGTGGAGGCCGAGGATGACCCTGCCGGAGCCGCACGCCGTGACCGTCCCCCGGGCGTCCACGTATCCGTTGACGACCCACTGGGTCGTGTCGTCGCCCGGGACGAGCTCCTGGACGATGAGCCGCGTGTCCACCCCTCCTTCGCGCCATTTCGCGAAGGTCGCCAGCGCGGCCTCGCGCGTGTCGAGCGGCAAAACCTTGCGCAGCCCCTGGTTCCAGTAACGGCTGAGGTCGCTCGCCTCCTCGGGTTTGACGACGACGGGAAACGTGACGCCCTCCAGTGCGCCTTCCCAGGAGGCGGGCTCCCGCAGGTCGATCCGCGTGCGCGCCGGAGCGCTCAAACCGAGCCCGGCGACGATCGCGGCCATCTCCGCTTTGGAATTCGCAGTCTCAACCGACTTTCGGTCTCCGTACGGAAGAAACCAGTCCCTCGCTCAGAGAATCACGATGCCGGGCGATCGAAGCGACGGCCCCGTCGGTGTTGACGAGGAGGATCAGGCGCCGGTCGGAAAACTCGCGCGCCAGGCCGTCGAGGATGCCGAGGAAAGCCGCCTCGTCGTCGAGCGAGCCTTTGCTCACGAGCCGCACGTCGAAGATCGAAGAATGGTCGATCGGACCGCGCATGGCGTCGGCGACGACGAGCGAGCGAACCCCCGCCGCCTCGTGGAAGATGCGGGCAAAGCTGTAGGCGGCGATGTCGTATCCGAAGACCACCGGAAGGATCGGCTTCACAGGCAGGATCGTCGAGGCGCCTCCTGGCGTGCCCCGGCGCGCCTGAGACCCTCGGTCTGCGGCCCTCTCGCGCTCGGCGCCTCTTTCCAGACCGCTGTTTTCCGGAGCCGTTCCGACAGTTGTTCACGGCATCCCCATTTGTTTGCGTTCCTTTCCTTCGTCGCCGCTTCGGCCTCGCCTGCTTTGGCATGGCGCGCTTTGACGGCGATCGCCAACCTCGCCGCGGCGTGGCTCTCGGTTGTTTTGCGCGCGTCCGTCCCGCCCGCCGGTGTCTGGCCTCAAGATCGCTGCGCCCCTCGAGATCGCTTTGCGCCCCTTCCGCTCACCGGCGCTTCCCGATCCCGAACTTTCGCGCGATCGAGGTGAGCGGCCCCACGAGCACGCTCAGCCCTCCATCTTCAACGCCTTCATGAGGCCGAGGTAGAAAGCGACGAGCACAGGCCTGATCACCGCGCAGCGTAAGATTGCGCCAATGAATCCGACGGGCGCAAAAATGGGGCCGAAGAAAACGGCGTGTATGAGCCAGCCCAGCAGGGCCGTGGCCGAGGCGATCCACAGGAGCTTTGACGTGACGCGAAGCAGCCTGTCCGTCAAGGCCCCCATGCGCTGGGAAAGCTTGTAGATCATGGCGAAAACGGAGAGGATGTTGGCCGCCGACATGACGAGGCCGATGCCGACCACCGTCCAGCGCGCGGATCGATGAAGCTGCACAGGTAGTAGCCCACCAGGCCGAACAGCAGGAAAGGTAAAGTTGATCCAGAAGGCCCCTGCGCGTGTCTCTCGAAGGCGTAGTAAACGCGGTCGAGCACGCTCACCGCGTCACTCCGACCAGCCTGATGCACATGGCGATGAGGACCTCGCCAGCTCCACAGCCTGTCCGGCGGAACGGTGAAGGTGAGGATCCGCGTGATGGGGGACCGCGCAGGGCGAAACCATGCCCGCAGAGGCAAGGAGCATGAGCGTGGAGACCATCCGCAGCGTCTTTGAGGCGTCCCGGCGCATCTTCGCCATGTCGCCGTCGACGGCGGCCTTTGCGTGAGCTCTCGTGAACATCGCCGTCGCGATCGAGACGGACGATGAGCGACGTCGGCATGGAATGAGCGCGTACGCGCCGTCATAGGCGGCGTTTCCAGCGACGTCGCCCGCTGAGTCCCATTCTCTCGGCGCGGCTGCGGGCGCCTGCAGCCATATCGACAGGAGCATCGTGGGACCATGCTGGAGACCATCACGAGGGAGCATCCACCACGACGCTTTCTCCCGGCCTCCCCCTAGCCTCCGAGCCCCGCCAAGCGAAGTCGGGCGGTAGCGGATGCCCGCTATGCATCGGCCAAACGAGAACGAAGGCCTGCACCGCGATGCCCGCGGTGGAGACCTGCGCGAGCAGCATGACCCGCGTCGAATCCCATTCCTCGATGCCTCCGCGTTCGGCCCCCGCCGAAAACGCCGAGAACGCCGAGGAATCCCACAATGGACACGACGTTGTTGAGCACTGGGCGCCCCATGTACGGGCCGAAGTTCTCCCGGGCGTTGAGGATCTGGCTGAGCACCGTGTACATGCCGTAAAAGAAAAATCTGGGGCAGACACCAAACAGGCGAAGGCGACGGTGAGGTTGAACCACTTGCCCTCCATCGTGGACGCGAAAACCTTCGCGACGAAAGGCGCGCCCAAGGTCAGCAGGAGGGTCACCGAGCCGAGGGAGACGATCGAGAGCGTGAGCAGCTTGTTGAGGAAGGCCTCCCCGCCGTCTTTTGACCCTTCGTCGCCCGAACGATCGAGGGCACCAGAACTGCGTTGACCAGGCCGCCGACGATGATCATGTAAATGAGGTTCGGCAGCTTGTTCGCCACGGCGAAGTGCTGGCGGCCGGCGTCGGACGCCGACGATCGCTCCAAGGAGGATCGGAGAGCGGACGAGCCCCAGGAAACGCGAAACCAAGCTCCCCAGGAACATGACGAAGGACGAGCGTGCGACGCTCTTGGGCGAGCCCGCCTGTTTCTTGGCCTCGCCTCGAGCCCTTGCGCGCGCCGGAGGGCGCTGGCCCTCACGTTCTGCTGCGTTCGCGGACGTCTCGCCGCCCGGCTTTCGGTCTTCCCGGGTGACTCGGGATGACGGCGGTGTCCTCCGCCTCCCCAAAAAGCGGCCCTGTTAGCTGTGTGGGCGGTATAGGCCGCTGCGGCCCTGGCCGCCCTGTTCGGCCGCCCGGCGCCGGGCTTCGGCTGATCGAGCCCTCAGGCTGGCTGACCTGCGGGCGTACGGGAAACGCCTCTGCTTTTCCGGTCCGTCTTTTGAAGTGACGCCCGGTAGGCGCTGGAGGTCGATGCGGCATAGTTCGATGGTATCCCGCGAGCGCCAAAGGGAGTCAACGCTGGCCGTCCGCGAGCTTTCTCCCGCGCCTCTAGGCAATCACAATATCCGTAAACGAAATAAAAAGACATCTTCTTCAGCGATCCCCGTCATATTGCACTGACTTTCCACGGAAACGAAAGCTTGAAATTGCGGGCCGTCCGCCGAGTATGGAAGGTAAAGAAACCGGGTCGAAAGCGAAGGCTCTTGTGTCCACGCATAACATACCTCTCACATCGCGCAGATGAAGAGAAGGCCGGCGGCGTCGCAACGGACGTCGCCGCCGACGCATCGATCGGCACGGGAGCCCCTGGCGCCGGGAAAAAGTCGGCCCGAGGACGGAGCCGAACTCGAAGCGTTCCTTCCCTGAAGCTGCGTTTCTCTGGCTCTGCGCCACCAGGTTTTCTGGCCGTCAGTCGGCATAACCCTCGTCTCGTCGTCCTCGCCGCCCTCTGGGCCGAAGGGCGTCAACGACGTCACTGCCCGCATTTCGAAAGTCGTCGTCGAACGTGGGCTGGTACTACATTTTGGCGGTCGCCCTCTTCGTCGTCGTCGGCTTCGCGCTGGCCTTTTCGAGGAAGGGCGACACCGTCCTCGGGCCGGACGACGCCGAGCCAGAGTACTCGAACCTCCTGGTTCTCGATGCTTTTCGCCGCTGGGATGGGCATCGGCCTCGTGTTCTGGGGCGCGGCCGAGCCTCTCTCCCACCTCGGCAAGCCCGCCCCAAGCTCAAACGCCGCGAACGCGACAGACCGGGCATCGGAAGCCATGACCAAGTCCTTCCTCCACTGGGGTTTGCACGCATGGGGAATTTACGTCGTCGTCGGCCTGGCCATCGCCTACGCCATCCACCGCCGAGGGCTTCCGGTCTCGATCCGTTCGACGCTGCGGCCGATCTTCGGCGACCGCGTCAACGGAAAGCTCGGCGACGTCATCGACGTCATAGCGATCATCGGAACGCTCGTGGGAATCGCCACATCGCTGGGCTTCGGAGTCAAACAGGTCGCGGCCGGCTTCGATTTCCTCGCCGGATGGCACATCGACAACGGAATGCTCATCCTTTTGGTGGCGGTCATCTCCGGCATGGCGGCCCTGTCAGTCGCCAGCGGACTGGATCGGCATCAAGTTCATTTCGAACCTCAATCTGTTCTGGCCGCTTTGCTCGTCGTCCTCGTGGCGATTCTCGGCCCCACAGTCTTCCTCTTCAACGGATTCGTCACGGACTCGGGCAGCTATTTCCAGAATTTCATCTCAATGTCCTTCGAAACCCACCCCTATGCTGGAGCTAAAGTGAGCCGAGTGGCTCTCTCAGTGGACCGTTTACTACTGGGGTTGGTGGATCAGCTGGTCTCCTTCGTCGGAGTTTTCATCGCCCGCATCTCCAGCGGCGGACGGTCCGCGAATTCGTCCTCGGCGTCATGCTCGTCCCCACGCTCGTCACGTTCGTGTGGTTTTGCGATTCTTGGCGGAAACGGCCTTTATCAGCAGATGTTCGGCGCCAAGAACCCTCATTGGCCCCTGACGGGACGGTCAACGTCGACATCGCCCCTCTTCCGAGTCTTCGAAGGATGCCTATCGGCGGATGGCTTTCGATTCTGGCGATGATCGTGGTGATCATATTCTTCGTCAGTTCCTCCGATTCGGGGTCCTACGTCAGCTCGATGCTTTTCGACCGGCGGCAACCCCAACCCCTCTTGCCACACGCCTGACCTTCGCGACGCTGTCCGGCGCCATTGCCGCGTCATGCTGGGATTCGGCGATTCCCAGGAGGGATGAAGGCTGCAAACGCTGTCCATCCTCACAGCCTTGCCGTTCTCCGTGGTCAGTGGTGCTCGCGTGCTGGGCCCTGTGGGAAACAGCTTGCTGCAGAGCACGCGATACGCCGCAGACTCCGGGGCGAAGAGTTCGCCCGGGCAATCGTCACCGACGCTTCCGGGAGTCCCTTCGCGGAGATCTCGACGAGCTGACGACCCACAGCCGGAGGGCGAAGCCCTCGGCCTATCGAGACGACGGTCGACCCTGCACAAGTTCTTCACCCGGCTCGCGGCAGGCGCGCGCGAATACGAGTCCAAGGTCAGCGAGGTGCTGGCGCGCAAACGGGAAACCGAGGAGATTCCCATCGCCGCCGAGGAGGATCTGCCGACGTCGTACGACGCCATCAACGCCACTGACCCTGACGCCCCACTCACGAGGATCCGTCGGAGGGAAACGGCGAGACTCCGGAGCAAAGTTCCGGCGGCGGCCGGGCCGAGGAACAGACGAACGGCGAAGGCGGATCCGAGGAACAAGGCGAAAGCGGAAGCGCCCAAGACGCGAGCGGCGAAGGCGAAAACGACGCGTCAAACGAAGATGGGTCGGCGTGAGACGACGGCGGATCCGAGGCTCGGCTGACTGAGCCGACGGCCCGCTGATCGGCGACGCGTCAGCGACTGGGCTGGCGACCGAGGCTCCTGCACGCGCGAGTCTCGGGCAACGAGGCCGCGTGAATGTCGGCTTCCGTAGGAAGGTCCGGGGCGGCTGAGATTTCAGCCCGCCTCGCCGCTCTCAGTCCGCCGCGGCCCGAGGACGATCGAGTAGGCATTGCCGTCTGGATCGATGAGATTGAATACATCGACGACTTCGTCGATCGTCTCGATCTCGGTCACCGAAAATCCGAGGTCTCGCGAGACGTTGTTGCCCGCCCGGGCGTCGTCGACCCCAGAACGAGGCGTGATGCCCTCGGCGCCGGCCGTCTCGGGCGATTCGAAAAAGCTGGAGCCAAAAGCGGCCGAGGTTGAACTCGACGATCCCTTCCATCGGCATCGAATGCGGAGCGCCGAGCTCGAAGGCGGCCTGATACCAGGCGACCGCCTCCTCAATATTGGACACGGGCACACATGCGACTATGTTGTTCATCTTCATGCTGCCATCCTAAAGGCCCCGCATCCCTCTCGCGATGGTCTGCTCTCCCCAAGCAGGGCCTCGAAAGGGCCGTCGCGTGCAAAGACGAAAGTGCCTTAAAATCTCGGCATGTATGTGATCCCTCATCGACTATACGTCCGAATTGGAAGACATCGACTCAGCCCTCGACGCACATAAAATCTGGCTCAATGAAAACTATGCCGCAGGTCGCTTCCCTTGCGTCAGGGCGTCGCGAGCCGTGCACGGGCGGAGTGATTTCTCGCGGCGAACCGTCCTCGTGAAGAAATCGAGGCTGCGGTGGCGAACGACCCATTTGCCCTTCGCGGCTTGGCCAAGCACGCAATCGTCGAATTCCGCCCTTCGCGCGTGGCCGACGATTCTCTGGCGAAGCTTTTCGGCGACTGACGCCGCTCCGCTTCAAGGCCGAAAACCCAGGCGACTTTACGGCTTCGCCTTCTGCGTGCCCCTGCAGGACTTGAACCCGCGACCGATGGATTGCGAGTCCACTGCTCAACCAACTGAGCTACAGGGGCGCGCCGGAAACCGGCCCTCATATCTTAGCCGGATTTCTCGACGGCGTCACCGCGATTCGCAGCAGCGTAGATCACTCGATTTGAGCGTCGATGCCCGGCGCTGTTCCTCCAGCTCGATGAGCCGCGAGAACAGCGCGGAATACTGCGTGGTCGTCGGGCGGCGTGCGCTGCAGTCGCGAGCGCAGATCGCCGATCTGGCGGGTGATTCCCTGCCCTGATAAGGGACACGGCTATCCCCACACGTACCGCTCTGACTCGGTCTGGCTGGCTCTGGGAAGCGTTTCGACGGCGAGCTGGCCACGGCTCGGGCTGACGACGTCGTCGGCGTTCTCAATGACCCTCCTCGACGTACCAGCCGGCGGCGGCTTCTCCGCCTTTCTCCAAAGGGACGCCGTTAGCCGAGAGCTCGGCGACGCGCTTGTCGTAGGAGGCGGCGCCCTCGGCGGCCTGGATCGCCTCGTGCACGCGGCGATGGACGGGCACGGTGAAGGTTTGGGAGGGCAGTTCGTCCATCTGCGCCAGCCTCGCGAGGCCCGGCAGCTGAAGGTATATCCCTGAGGGCCTCCCTCTCGACCCTCTACGGGGTCCCGCACCGTCGCCCCTCGGCGCGAGAACGGGGGCGGGCGCTCCTGCCCGTCCTGAGCGCCGCCGTTCGGCCGTCTCTGTCCGCCTTCCTGCCGCCGTCCGGAAGGGGCTTGCGGCCGGAGGAAAGCACAGCGCGGCGAACGGTGCCCTCGTCCATGCCGGAGCCACCCCGCCAGCTGCCTCGTGTACTCGCCGCGAAGCACCCTGTCGCGGATCGAAGCGACCATCGGCGCGGCGGCGCGGAGTCCGGCGGTCCTCCCTTCGGCGCTGTTCAACGGCAGGCCCGTCAGCACCGAGCGAATCGCAAACTCGAACAGCGGGCGGCGGGCCGCCACGATCTCGCGCACCGCCTCGTCGCCGTAGTTCATGCGCACCTCGCACGGATCCATTCCTCGGGCGCGACGCAGACGAAGGTCTGCGCGGCGAAGGCCTGATCCTCCTGAAGGCTTTGAGCGCGGCCTTTTGCCGGCGGCGTCGCCGTCGAAGGTGAAGATGACCTCGCCGCCGTAGGCCGCCCCGGAACCCAGGATCACCCCCGCAGCCGGATCGGCCCTGTCGCCGATGAGCCTGCGGACGACCTTGACGTGCTCGGAGCCGATGCGGTGCCGCATGTGGCGACGGCCGTCTCGACGCCCGCGAGCTGGGCCGCCATGACGTCCGTGTACCCCTCGACGACGACGATTCTCCGCTGCTGGGAGATGGCGCGCTTTGGCCATGTCGAGCCCGTAGAGCACCTGGGACTTCTTGTAGATCGCGGTCTCCGGCGTATTGAGATACTTCGCCGTTGTCCTCGTCCGAGAGCCTGCGCGCCAAAGCCGATCGGGTCGCCGGTGATCGACATGATCGGCTCATACGAGGCGCCCGCGAAAGCGGGTCGTACTGGGCCGCGGTTTCCTGGCTCGCCAGCCCCGAGGCGGCTATTTCACGTTCGGTGAATCCGCGGCGCCGCAGCTCTTTGAGCAGGCCGTCCCACGAGTTCGGCGAGTATCCGACCTTTGAAGCGCTCGATCGCTGCGGCGTCGAAGCCGCGCTGGTCGAGCATCCGCCGCCCCGCCTCGCCCTGGGGGGAGGCCAGCTGGGCCATGTAGAAGTCCACCGCGACCCGGTGGGCGTCGATGAGGCGCTGGCGCGTGGCTCCGGAGTCGCCCGCAGTTCGCGCCGCCCGTCGTTCTCGTAGCGAAGCTCCACGCCGGCCTTTCGGGCGAGGATCTCCACCGCCTCGACGAAAGACACATGCTCGATTCGTTCGACGAAGGAGATGACGTCGCCTCCTTCGCCGCATCCGAAACAATGCCACCTGCCGATGTGCGGCCGGATATGGAAAGAGGGCGTTTTCATCGTGGAAGGGGCACAGGCCCCTTTTGAGAGTCGACGCCGTCGAGGGCGCAGCTGGACATACCTGGGAGACGACGTCCTCAATCTGCGTGCGCGAACGAACCTCGTCGATGTCCTCTCGCCTGATCAACCCCGCCATGCCACCATTCTATCCGGGCCGCCCGGCAGGACGTCCGACAACCTGTCCAAGCCCCTCGGCAGGCCATGCGAGCCCCGCGAGTCGGGCGCCGGCAAGCCGTCCGGCGTCAGTTCCGCAGGAAGCCGCACAGGCGCGAGTGCCACTGGCGGGCGGACTGGTCCGTCAGGCTCGCAACCTGGTCGACGACGGCGCGAAGCTCTCCCCTGACGCGTCCCCGCCCGCCGTATTCCACTGTTCGAGAAATTGCGGCCCAGCCGCTCGGGGCTGCCGTTGAGCGCGTCCACCAGATCGTAGACGACCGTGCGCTGCTCGTGTAGAGGGGCTCGCCTCGCGCGGCAGCATGACGTAGTAGACGGCCAGTCCCTTGAGCAGCATGATCTCTCGCGGGTCGCCCCGGGAATGACGAGGCCGCCGGAGTGCCGGCGGAGGGATCCGGTTCCGTGGGCCGAGGCGGTGGCATCGCACACTGCCGATATGAAGCGCCCGATGAGATCGCTCGTCAGGTCCTTGACCTGCGCCAATTGCGCATAGGTCCCGACGAATTCGGCCGGCCAGCTCTCCTGGCACAGCAGGCGTTCGAGCGCGGCGCCCAGCGCGTCGCCGTCGGCGAAGCCGTACCAGCGGCACGTGGCCTCGACAATCCGATTTTGCTCGGCCGGGTCTCGCAGCCGATCCGTGCGGACGAGCCCTCGCACGATCCCGTCTTCGACGTCGTGGGTCGAGTAGGCGATGTCGTCGGCGAGGTCCATCATCTGGGCTTCGACGCATCTGCCTTCGCCGGCGCCGTCGCGCACCCAGGCGAAAACATCGGCGTCGTCGGAGTAAAAATTGAACTTCGGCGTGAGCGATCCGTCCTCGCGAAGGGGGCCCTCGCCCGCGCCCCACGGGTATTTGACGACGGCGTCGAGCGTGCCCCGAGTGAGATTGAGTCCGACGCGCCGCCCGCTGGGCGCGATCATCTTCGGCTCCAGTCGCGTGAGAATCCTGAAGGTCTCAGCGTTTCCTCAAATCCGCCGATCGATGCGGCGACGTCGGCGAGGGCCCGCTCGCCGTTGATGCCCGTAAGGGCGGATGGCCGAGGTCGTGGGAGAGGCAGGCGGTTTCGACGATGTCCGGGTCGGCGCCGAGGTTGATCGCGAGGGAGCGCCCGATCTGGGCGACCCGAGGGAATGGGGTCAGCGCGTGCGGATGAAATCGTCCGATTCGGGCCCGAGCACCTGGGTTTTTGCGCCGAGCCGCCTGAGCGCGGAGGAATGGAGCACCCTTCCGCGGTCGCGTTCTGAATTCGGTGCGGCTCGACTTTTTCGCCGGTTCGTCGATCCAGCGTTCGCGCGGGTTCATTCAACCTCCGAGACGTTGATTTCCGCCCGTGCGACTTTCTTGCCCGGTCCGCCGGGCTCAGCTCGCGCGAATCGAGCCACCCGTCGGGAACGTGCGGGCGCTTCTGCCCGCCGGCCCTGCCCGCGCGGCCTTCGGCCGCCTCGGCAGGGGCTGGTCAAGGCCAAGCCGCGCCAGGCGGTCGGAGTTCCTCGCGGGTCGACACGAGCGCAAGCTCCTGCGGCTCTCGCCTCCCACCGCGAATCCGCGCAGGTACCAGCCGATGTGCTTGCGCAGCTCCCTCATGGCCCGGTGTTCGTCCCCGTTGAAGTGCTCGTAGGAAAGCTGGCCGTGCCTTTCGATCATGGCGACGACGTCGCTCAGGCCCGGCCGGGCAACCTCTCCGCACCCGTGCAGGCGCGCTGCGAGCTCGCGAAACAGCCACGGCCTGCCCTGGCATCCTCGCCCGACGGCCACGCCGGCGCACCCCGTTTCGGCCATGAGGCGCACCGCGTCCTCAACTTCGAAAACGTCTCCGTTTCCCAGCACCGGCAGGCTTGTGGCCTCCGCCAGCTCGGCGATGCGCCCCCAATCGGCGCTGCCCGAATAATGCTGGGCCGTCGTGCGCGCATGCAGCGTGAGGCCTGCGATTCCCGCATCCTCGGCGATTCTCGCGGCGTCGAGGGAAAGTGGTGTGCCGTCGTCGATTCCCACTCGGATCTTCGCCGTCACGGGCACTTCGACGTCGCGGTCCGCGCTTGCGCTGGGCAGGCCTCGACGGCGGCCGAAACGATCTCGCGGAAGAGGTCAAGCTTCCACGGAAGCGCCGATCCCCCGCCCTTGCGGGTCACCTTCGGCGCGGGGCAGCCAAAATTGAGGTCGATGTGGTCGGCCCTGTTCTCGCCGACCAGCATTGCCACGGCGGCGGCGAGGTTTTCGCCTCGACGCCGTAGAGCTGGATCGAGCGGACCGGATCCCGGGATCGGGCTTGATCATGTTCATCGCCTCGGGGCTTTGCGCTCACGACGAGCCCTCGAGGTGATCATCTCGCACACCCACAAGCCGCCGGGCGCGTCGGTTCCAGGGAGCCCCGCGGCGCGGATCGGCCCCGGCCAGGTGAGGCCCTCCCGGCCTGTTCTCTGCACAGTCGACGGAGGGCGGGTTGATCACGCCGGCCATGGGCGCCAGCATGACGGGGGTTCGAAGGCGCAATGGCCCTGAAAGCCGGGCCGGACGCGCCAGCCGCAACGGGTTTTCATGGCAGGCGGCGCAGGGGCTTTCGGCGCTGGCGACAGGGCGGCCCTCATCGCGCCATGGGCCGTCCCCGAGTCGCCCTGTCTATCTCGGCGCGCGTCGTATTCGAATTCTTCGCGACGCTCGCGCGCATAGGGCTGCCAGCTTTCCGGCCGCCAGCCGGCTCGCGCTGTCCCAGGCTTCTCGTCCTCGTCCCAGATTCCGTCGGCATCGTTCCAGGCCTCCTGCGCGTCGGCGGTTTCCTCCGCGTCGCCGTCGCCCGAATCGCCTCGATCGTCGTCGGCTGACCGTGCGGCGGTCGGAGCGACGGGAGCGAGGACGGCGGCGACGGCCGTCGTGAGCGGAATGGCGAGCACCAAGCCGATGGACGCGGCCAAGGTGCGCACGATCTCTTCGGCGATTTCGCCAAGCTGGACGAGGTCGGCGGCGGGCCGTTGCATGAGCGCCGCGGCGACGAGCAGCGTGAGAGCCGTGCCGACATAGGCGAAGGCGAGCGTGTAGACGGTCGAGGCGATGTGATCGCGTCCGACGGCCATTCCCTGGCTGACGAGCCTTCGACGCGTCAGGCGCGGGTTCGCCGTGTGGAGCTCCCACACGGTGGAGACCCTGCGTGATCGTCACGTCGTTGAGCGCGCCGAGTCCGGCGAGGATGACCCCGCCGAGCAGAATCGCCTGGAGCTGGACGTTGGGCAGCTCGCCGACCAGAGATGCGCGCGTCGTCGGAAAGGGCGCCCGTAGGTTGGCCGCCCCTGACGGCCCACCACGCCACGCCCGTCGTGATGACCAGTCCCGCGAAGGTGCCGATGACGGCCGTCGTCGTTCGAATCGAAATCCCGTGGGCCAAGTGATCGAGGCGAACATCATCGCCGCGGCGCCGACCAGTATGACGAGCACCGGATGCCCGCTGACCGTCGGCGCAGGCACCATGAACGCCCCGACGACGGCGAGGGACACACCGAGGCCCTGCGAGGGCCCGTGGCGCTTTCCACCGCGCCACCGCCAAAACCACTGCGACGTACACGGCCAACAGCGCAGCATCTGATGGGTGCGGACGAAATCGGTGAAAACGTAGCCGTGCCGCTTTCGAGGGCAGCGGGATTGAAGATCGCCCGAATCTCGTCGCCGACGTCGAGCCCGTTGGCAATGATCTCTCGGCGGACGTGGACGGGCACGTCCACGCCGTCGACCTTCATCTTCACGGGCGTCTGACCAGAGGAATCGACTTTGCCGACCGACGTGACTCTCGCCGTCACGGCTTGTGCGCTGTTGGAGTACAGGGGCCGCGAGCCGACGGGCGTCTCCCTTTCGGCCACAGGGCCACTGAGCAGAACGGCTGTGGCTATAGCCAACGGCAGGACGACGGCGGCCAGAATCGCCGAAACGCGCCTGCGAGCCCCCGGGGCGATGTCCAGGGGCCCGAATGCGAATGGCCGTGGCCCGTCAACGCTCAACCAGCTTACCGGCGAGGCATCCCTCGACGTCGGAGATCGGAATGCGGACTTGCTCCATCGTGTCGCGGTCGCGAATGGTCACGGAACGGTCTTCGAGGGAGTCGAAATCGACGGTGATGCAGAAAGGCGTGCCGATCTCGTCCTGGCGGCGATAGCGGCGGCCGACGGCGCCCGGCGTCGTCGAAATCGACGTTCCAGTTCTTGCGGAGCGCAGCCGCCAGCTCGCGCGCCAACGGCGAAAGCCGCTCGTCGCGCGAGAGCGGAAGAACGGCCGCCTTGACTGGCGAGAGGCGCGGGTCGAGCCGGAGCACCACGCGTTTGATCGACCCCGCCCTTGGCGTTGGGGGCCCTCGTCCTCCGCGTAGGCCTCGACGAGGAAGGCCATGAGGGAGCGGGTCGAGACCGGCCGCGGGCTCAATGACGTAGGGAATCCAACGTTCGCCGCTGGCCTGGTCGAAATAGGACAGGTCTTTGCCGGAATGCTTGGTGTGCGTCGACAGGTCGAAGTCCGTGCGATTGGCGATCCCTTCGAGCTCGCCCCAATCGGATCCGCGGAAGCCGAAACGGTACTCGATGTCGACCGTCCGCTTGGAATAATGGGAGAGCTTCTCCTGCGGATGCTCGTACAGCCGAAGATTCTCGGGGTCGATTCCCAGGCCGACGTACCAGTTGCGCCGCTCGTCGATCCAATACTGGTGCCATTCCTCGTCGGTTCCGGGCTTGACAAAAATTCCATTTCCATTTGCTCGAACTGCGCGTGCGGAAAATGAAATTTCCGGGCGTAATCTCGTTGCGGAAGGACTTTCCGATCTGACCGATTCCAAACGGGGGGCGCTTGCGGGCCGACGTCATGACGTTCTGGAAATCGACGAAAATGCCCTGCGCCGTTTCGGGTCGCAGATAGTGGAGGCCTGACTCGTCCTCGACCGGCCCCAGGTGGGTCTTGAGCATCATGTTGAAGTCGCGGGGCTCCGTCCATTGGCCGCGCGTGCCGCAATTGCCGCAGGCGATCTCGGCCAGCTCCACCGACTCGGGGTCTTCGATCCCTTTCTTCGCGGCGAATTCCTCGCATCTGGTCGACGCGAAAGCGCTTAGTGGCACGAAAGGCACTCGGTGAGCGGATCGTTGAAGACGCCGACGTGGCCCGAAGCGACCCACACCTCGCGGGGAAGGATGATCGACGAGTCGAGGCCGACGACGTCGTCGCGCGACGTGACCATGTGCCGCCACCACTGCCGCTTGATGTTCTCCTTCAACTCGACGCCCAGCGGGCCGTAGTCCCACGCGGATCTCGTACCGCCGTATATCTCGCCGCAAGGAAGACGAAGCCGCGCCGCTTCGCCAGGGCGATGACGCTGTCGAGTTTCGAGGGGGCCTGCTTTGGCCCAGAGCTGCGCTCCTTTCGTTGCCGCGCCTGGATGACGCGGAGTCCTTCCGATTCTACCGGCGATCGCTCGCGCGGCGTCGGCCGAGGATGGGTTTTTCCACAGCCCGCACACCCCTTGATCAGAGCCCCTGCCCATCGGAGAACGCCCAAGGGCAAACCGCCGGATCGGCCGCATAACCGCTTCCGCAGTTAGAAAATTGCTTCAGACAACGCGAGCCGTCGGCAAACAAAACGCGAGCCGTCGGCAAACAAGAGGCATCTTTTGACAGCATTTCGAGACAAGGCTGATAATGGTTCTCATGTTTAATAAACATCGTACACGCATCGTCGCGGCCATGTCCGCGCTGACCCTCGCCCTCGGGCTTGCCTCCTCCTGCTCGGATTCCTCCGACGATCTCGAAGGGCGGATCCTCCGGGAAGCTGAAAAGTGGCCGCCTCTTTCTATCCGATCCAGTGGCTCACGCAGCAGATCGGCGGCGACCACGTCGACGTCTCTTCCGTCACCCCCGCGGGCGCCGAGCCGCACGAGTTCGAAATCAGCACGAAGCAAATCGCCGAGCTGAACAAAACGAAGGCGCTTTTACGTCAAGGGATTCCAGCTGTCTCTTGACGACGCCGTCGGCTCCCTGAGCGATGTGTCGGCGGTCGATCTGACGAAAAACGTCAACCTGGTCCGCCACGAAGGCCTCCTCGAGCACGAGCACGACCACGGCGACAAGAAAGACGGCGAAGCCAAGAGGACGACGAAGAAAGAGCGCCACGAAGACGGAAAGAACACGACCACGCGGAGGGCCACGATCACGGCGACGACGCCGCCGACCCTCATTTCTGGCTCGACCCCGCTCGGATGAAGCGCGCCGCCGATGCGATCGCGGCCGAACTGTCGAAGAAGGATCCCCGGCCACGCCGACGCCTACAAGAAGAACAACGAGGCTCTTCAGAAGAAGCTCGACGGGCTCGACAAGTCTTTCCAGACCGGCCTGGCCACCTGCGAACGCCGCTCGATCGTCACGACGCACACCGCTTTCGGCCACCTGGCGGACCGTTACAAGCTCTCTCAAGTGGGCCTGTCCGGAATCGACCCGGAGTCCGAGCCGAGCCCGGCCACGCTGGCCAAGGTCAAGAAGTACGTTCAAGAGAACGGGACCACGACGATCTTCACCGAGGAGCTCGTCAGCGGCAAGCCCGCCGAGACTCTCGCGAAGGAAACGAAAACCGTCACCGCCGTTCTCAGCCCGCTCGAGTCCAAGCCCGAGAAGGGCGACTACGAGGCGGCCATGACGGACAACCTGACGGCGCTCAAGAAGGCCCTCGCCCCGTAAGTGACCAGGTGACCGCGCGGAGGCCGGTGGCGCACGGTCGGCACGCAGACGGGCGTGTGACCGGGGCGCTGACGGACATGCAGCCGACGGACATGCGTGATGGACTATGATTGCCGTGCCCGCAGAGCATAGGATCGCCGTGCCGACGAACGCATGATCGGCGCGCAGACAGGAGAACGATGAACGCCATTCCCGTGGCAGTGGATGGCCTCGCCGTCCATTTGGGCGGCTCGCGCATCCTCGACGACGTGGGCCCTGAGCGTCTCCTCAGGCGAATCCGTCGCCTTCCTCGGCGCCAACGGTTCCGGGCAAATCGACGCTGGTGCGCGCCATTCTCGGCATCGTTCCGGCCTCCGCCGGAAACGTCGAGCTTTTCGGGGAGAGCGTCGCTCTCAGAAAGGTCCGTTCCCTGGTCTCGGATTGGGTATGTCCCTCAACGGGTGACCGCCTCTATCGGGCGTTCCGGCGACGGCCCTGGAGGTCGTCCGCTCGGGGCCGTTCTCGGGCGGGGCCGCCTGGGCCGACGTCGGCCCGAGGGCCAAGCGCAAGGCGTTGAGGCCCTCTCCGCCGTCGGCCTCGAGGGACAGGGCCCGCGACCCGTCCAGGTTTTCTCCGGAGGCCAGGCGCAAAGGGTGCTCATCGCCAGGGCGCTCGTGCGCGAGCCCGATCTGCTCTTTCTGGACGAGCCCCTGGCGGGAATCGACCGTGATTCTAGGCGGGCACTCGCCTCGATCCTCTCCGAGCTTCGCGAGCGCGGCACGACGCTGGTCACCGTGCCCACGAGATGGGCGAATTGGAGCCGATAGTCGAGCGGGCCGTCGTGTTGGAGGGCGGGCGCGTCGTTCACGACGGCGCGCCTCCCCCGCCGCCTCCGGGCCACGACCATCCTGAGCACGACCACGTCCACCCGCACGACTCCGCCGATTGGCAGGCACACCACGCACCGACTCTGAGGATGGATCCATCGTGACGCTTGAAACGATCCGAGAGATGCTCGAGGCGCCGTTCATGCAGCGGGCCTTCGTCGTCGCCATACTGGTGGGGGTTTCCGCGCCGGTGGTCGGCACCTACCTCGTTCAGCGCGGGATGGCCCTCATGGGCGACGGGATCGGGCACGTCGCCTTGACGGGGGTGGCCGTCGGCTGGCTGGCGGCGAGCGTCTTCGGCCTCGACCCGAAAGACTCCTTGGCGATACCGGGGGCTATCGCGGCGTCGGTCATCGGCGCAGTTCTCATCGAGGTTGTGCGCGCCGCAGGGCGCACGGGCGGCGACGTCGCCCTCGCGATGCTCTTTTACGGGGGAATCGCCCTGGGCGTCATCATCATCTCGCTGGCCGGCGGGAACACGGAGAAGCTGACGAGCTATCTTTTCGGCTCGATCGCGACCGTCTCCCCGACGAGGTCCCTCTACACTCATGGTTCTCCCGGCCTTCGTCCTGCTTTTCGGACTGGCCTGCGCGGCCCCCTTCCCTTTCGCACGACGAAGACTTGCGCAAGGCCTGCGGCCTGCGCGTGAGAACGCTCAACATCCTCGTCGCCGTGGTCGCAGCTCTGACGGTTTCGGTACCATGCGTGTGGTCGGCGTGCTCCTGGTCTCGGCGATCATGATCGTTCCGGTCGCCATCGCGCAGCTGCTTTCCTCGTCGTTCAACAAAACGATGGGGATCGCCATGGTCTTTGGGGTGCTCGCCTGCGTCGTCGGGCTCGCAACCACCTATTTCGTCAGGGCTCGCGCCCGGAGCGACGATCGTGACCCCCGCTTATCGGAACATATACAATTGTCGCGACAGGCCGCGCCGTTCTCGCGCTCTGCATCCGCCGCAGGCCGAAGAAAGCAGTCACATGGGACGAACACGAAACACAGCCCAGCGCCAGGCGATAGCACAACGCCTGGAGGGAGCTTTCTCTTTCGTTTCCGCACAGCAGTTGCACGACGACCTCGCGAAGTCGGGCTCCAGGATCGGATTGGCGACCGTCTCACCGCACTCTCCAGGTCCTCTTGGACGAGGGGAAGTCGACGTTCTGCGCACCGATTCAGAGCTCCTCTACCGCTCCTGCGACTCCACCGAGCATCACCACCATCTGGTTTGCAGAATATGCGGAAGAACGGTCGAAGTGGCCGGCCCCCAAATCGAGGCGTGGGCGCGGCAGATCGCCGCCGAGGCGGACTTCGTGGACGTCGAGCACACCCTCGAGCTCATGGGAACGTGCTCGACGTGCGCGGGCGGGGAGAAGCGCCGCTGACCCGCGGGACGAAACGCAGCTGAGCGGGGCGGCAGGCTCCTGTGGACCAAGCGGCGGACGTCTGCGCAAGCGTCGGGCACCTGCGACAAAACCGTAAACGCCAACCGCGAAGCGAGACGGCCGTTCAAGGCAATGAGCACGCCCTACCGCAATGATTCCGCTGGGAAACAGGAGGCGAAGCTTGAAGGCGTCGCATAGATTCTTCTGCAACTGCAACGTTTAGTCCAGCACCCTCACGATAGTGCGTCGCAAAGACGTTTGGGTTACAATCTGGACATGTTCAAGAGCATCGGCGAATTCATCGTCGACGGGGCCGTTCCTCTCGTCTTCCTCACGCTGACGCTGCTCGTTGCGTCGCGATCGAACCTCGTCTACGGAATCGACGCCACGGCAGACGGGTGACGATCTCCGGCAGAGAGCCGTCGGGCGGCTTTCGACGCCGAGCGTGGCAGTGGGCCAACGCAAAGCGAACGCAGCGGGCAATGGACAACATCAAGAAACGCGGGTGGATCGTCATTTCCCTGGCCTACCTGACGATTGGGATTCAGACGGTCGTCAACGTCGCGGCGGGGGTCGTCGGGCTCGTGGCTCAAATACAACCTGGCCGCATTCCCCGGGTGGCTGGCCTGGGCGCTCATCTATTCGACCGTCGGCTTTGCCGTGTGGAACGCCGCCGTGGCTGCAGCGGCAGGCTCCCTCGCGGAATCGCCGTCTTCTGCGCTTTTGGCGCTTGCCGCGCCGTGGGCTGTATCCTTTCCGCAGAAGGAAAAACGTCGCGGCTGCGAACCCGAGGACCATCCGGTGGAGCCAACCGCCCAGGTTTAAAGGCCAGTCGCCCTGGTCCGGAAAGAGCCCGCCGACGGGGTTTGTGGGCGTTGTCCGGAAACCCGCAGCTCCAGGTCCATGAACCCGCCAACCGGGTTCGAGATCCTGCCGTTCGGGTTCGGGAACGCCCCGGCCGACGCGGGGACCTAACCTTTGAGCCCGGAGGCTTTCAGCCTGCCAAGCCGCCCGCGCGGCGCCGAGGAGAACCTGCTCTTCGAGTGCCCGACACCGTCACACAGGAGGAACGATGGAAGACGTCGAAGTCAATCTGCCGATCAGACTCGGCAGTTTGTCAGGGCACGCCTCTCGGCAGGAAGCGGCGCTGAGGCCGCCGAGCTGGTGAGAGCTGGAGAGATCGTCGTCAACGGCGTCGTCGAAACCCGGCGGGCCACAGGCTGAGCGACGGCGACGTCGTGGCGATGGACCTGCCGAATGGAAAGCGGATTGAGGTCCGCGTCGTCGCGGCTGAAGGCTGAGCGGAACGAGGCGATTGACTGGCCTCCGTGCAGACAGGCCAGGCGTTACTTACTCCCTCACGGAGGCTCTGCGCTGGAACCGGCTCCACGCAGACATGCCAGCGCAGCTGCGGAACACTTCCACTTGACAGCGACTTGGACGGTGCGAACCAGTCCGCACGCCAAAAAATCCAAGTAGCACGCAAACAGTCTAAAGCGCATGCAAACTGAGGCCGAGCGAAAGACAGGAGGCGGAAGCTCTTTTGGCGTCGCTAAAGTGCTTCCCACGCAGCAAGCCAATCAGCGACGGCGTCTCGACCGCAGACCCCTCAATCCCGCTGAAAGGGCCGAGCTCAACCCGGCTCCTACGCCAATCGGGCACGATTCCTCGACGTTTGGCTGAGGGGATGTCGCCCGCCTCAGGGCGAATGCGCGCCACAGCACGGACCCCGGAACGGACAGCCGCCAGACGGCTACCGCTCCTAATCTAAAGTGAAACAACTCACAACTAAAGAAAGGGCTTGCGTCGATTCTTTTCCGCACTATAGGCTAGTGACCGTCGGGCGAACGAATCCCACGAACGGGAGTCGCAAGCTCACATCAGCACAACCCATAATGTCGATTCACACAACTGAAAACTCGCGGATTTTACTTGCTGAAGCCAATCGGCCCGGCGCTGTAGTTTCCGCATGCCACGCCTTCACTTAGTGCTGCGACGCCACTCGATCACAACGATCAACCAGGCGTCCGCGGTCCCCGTAATTGAATCGTCTCGCTTCGTTTGACGATGTGCCGGCCAAACAAAGCCTTATCTAAAATTTACACCCGAAAGAAACTCATTCACACCCGCGCATTCACGCAATAGCCTTAAGGAGAAACAATGGCCTCTGACGACAAGGACAATGACAAGTCGGCTCACAGAAAGTGGTTCGACGATCCATATATGTTCAACATTCCCGACGCGACCTACGACGACCTTCCAGAGTTGATCGGCAGCCTCAAAAGAGCAGCAATAGACGCCTATGTGCGCAACAAGTTAGCACCACCTCCGGCGTTTTTTTCACACTCGCCGAAGACCACCACCTGATAACTGTTAATTCAGGCGCAGGCGGAGGATCAACGACACGAATCACACGCCCAAACTCAGACGGTGAAGGAGGCGGAAAAGCGTCAACGATAACGACAAACTTTGGACAGACGCAATGTGACGACGGCGACTTCACTTCAGAATTTGAATCAGTTCGAGAAGAAATCAAAAAGATTCTCGAACCCTGGATTGACCCTGCCCAAACCCGAACGAATTAATGAAGAAATGGACGACTGCAGGAGAATTGTTTCTTTACTTGCGGAGAAAGCAAGTGTTCAAGGAGTGAAAATTGTTCCCAGCGGAAAGATTCACACTCAAAAATAAAATCAATATATGACAATCTTACGCAAATGGGCGGAGCCACCATCGAGACATTCAAGTCCAATATCGTTGAAAACCTTGACGGAATAGTTGGCAATCTTTCGGTTGCAAACAACATTTTGGGAGCGACACTTGGCTCCGAGTACGGAGCATTTAAGAAAGCGCGCGAGTCCGTAGTAAGTGCAGTCAAGCAGGGCATAGAAACCTTCAATGCAATCGCAAACAACACTAGCGGAAAAATGAAGATTGCTTTGAAAAATTGCCGAGTTTGCAGTGGATGGTTTCAAGATTTTTCCGTTGGCACTAAAGTCGTCTGGCGCGGCTTTTAGATCTCTATTGGTCTCGGACTTAAAGCAATAGATAATCTCAAAGACGCCAAATCAACTACAAAAACATCGAATACGTACGACGAAGGAGTTTCTAGCTTAATCTCGTTTTTAATGAAATTAATAAATCGTTATACAATACAGAAAATGCTATCCAGAGAAACCTTATAGATAACTATGGGAAAATGCAAGAAGAGAAAGAATCCTATGACCTAGAATTAGAAAGATTAAAATCTTCTGAAATTAAAACTTCAGAAGATAAACTTTATATAAATGAAAGTAAAGTTAACAGTATTTTTACACAATGCAAAAACCAAGCATAACTAAACAACTAGAATTAGCAAAAGGGAGGTTCTTAAGTGTTGACATAACGCCAGTCATCCGTCGAAATTCTATGGTCGGTATTGGCGCAACTGGATTCTCTGTTGCTTTTCATCATTTCAAATGGCTTTTACACGACCTTGTAGGCAGACTAACTGAAGAAATAGATAATTCATTTAAAAATTTTTGAACTAGCAATAGAATATATCAAAACTGAGGATTACAAGGCAAAATCAGAACTTGACAACATGGGAAATACAATCGACAATCACAAAGGTCCCGACCCTTGGCAAGATCGCGATTGAAAACATGTACACCCTACCCTACATATACATCTACATTCGGAGAACCCCATGACAAAGAAAGCCTTCGTCACAATCCGCGTCCTCATCGTCGCTTTCACCCTGTTCGTCCTCGGGTGGCTTTTTCCTCAGCAGCCCGTCAATTAACCCCTGGTCTTAGCGACTTTAAGTGTCAGCCAGTTGCATGGAACTATCTCGGAACGCCTTACGGAATGTACAGCTTCTTCGACATCGAGGATGGCGACATGATGGACGAATTTGCCGCTAAATACACTATTGACAACGAGAAGGACAGAGCGGAAGCTCGTCTTAATGTTACCGCCGCGTGCAATCTTGCACGCGAGGACCGCAGGCTCTACATGATCCTTCTGACCGTCGTCGCCGCCACGGCCTTCATCACCCGCTCAAACCGAAGCAAAAACAGGCAAATATCCAAGAAAGAATCCAGCAGCACGGCGAGGACGAAAAACGAGAAGAATCGACCACAAGCTTCATTACCGCTGGGGCCTTTCGGCCACCCGGTAAGGCACCTCCGCTGAAGCCGAGTCGGCGTTGTAAGTTCAACAAGGTAGACGCGTAACCGGCGAACGAAGTCATCAGTTTGAAAGGTTAACGCGTCGCAGGACAAGACACAGATGACCTGTCCGGCGACGCAACGGTTTCGCAGCTCAAAAGGAAGACGGCAACGAAAGTTTCGAGATACCTGGGAGCCAAATATTGCGATATCGACAGGCCGCAGCCACACCACACCAATACAAACCCAGATTAGCCACTGACAGCTTGAGAACCATGACAAAGAAAGCCTTCGTCACAATCCGTGTCCTCATCGTCGCCACCATGTTCATTCTCGCCAGGTTTCTTCTTCAGCAGGTCGTCAATAGTCGTCGTCTCAGCGACGTGAATGAACCCGTAGGGTGGGGATTTGTTTAGACCCCCAACATATATTGTTTTTGGACCTAGAAGAACACCCAATGAATGAGGCAGAGTCGCTTCCCTGAGAACGGCGTAGCCCATGAAGTCACGATAGGGCCACAGTCCACCAACGTCAACTAGCGATGCAGTCCTCAACGAGACAATCGGAAAGCTCGGTGATCCTTCTGACCTTCGTCGCCGCCACACGGCCTTCATCACCCCACCAACCAAAAACAGAAGCAGACAGCCTCGAAAGCGGAAGAGACAACACCAAAAGAAATAGAGCCAACGTCCAAAGGGCTCGTTGACGAAGAAAACAAGGAGAACTGATTAGACCGGAGTTGGCACCGTACAGACAGCGTCGTCATCGTGGCAAGCAGCCCAGCAGCACGCGGAGGTCGGAGAAAAAGGCCCGCGCCGGGCTGGACGTAAAACTTCCTGTCCACTTGGACCACGCTCGTCGCGTGCGGCCTGTGGATATGCATGCGAACCGGCGCGCTTCCCGGATAGCTCGAGAGGACGCCGGCCAAAGACGCCATCTGCTCCGCCGTGCACATACGCTCGGGCATCTGCAGCTCGACCGGTGAATCAGGAAGAAGATCCCCCGAGGGCAGCGTCATCTCCTGGGCCGAAAGCTGGACCGTTCCGTCGCGATCCTGCACCCGCACCTTGACGACGGCCACGGTGTCCGGCGTGAGCATCGTCGAAACAGTCTGATACGTGGCGGGGAAGAAGTTGATCTCCGCGCTGCCCGTCAGGTCCTCCAACATGATCGTCGCCCAGAGCTTGCCGTTCTTCTTCGACACCCTTGGCTGCACGGACGTGATCAGCCCCGCGAGGCTGACGAAGCCCTCCTGGACGCTCTCTTCGTTCATGAGCCTGACGATCGTCGTGTCGGCGGCGCGATCAAGAACATGCTCCATTCCCGACAACGGATGGTCCGAGACGTAAAGCCCCAGCATGTCGCGCTCATGGTCGAGCTTCACCTTCTTGTCCCATTCCGGGATGTCAGGCACGACGACGTCGATGCCCGCGCCGAGATCGACGTCGGCCCCTCCAAAAAGGTCGAATTGCCCGGCCGCTTCGTTCTTCTTCAGCGAGACGACGGCGTCGACCGCCTCTTCAACCTTCGCCAGAAGAGCCTTCCGCGAATACCCCATGGAATCGAACGCCCCCGCCTTGACGAGGCACTCGATGGCGCGCTTGTTGCAAACCTGAAGGGGAACCTTGTCGAGGAAATCCTGGAACGACGTGAAGGCGCCCTTCTCACGCCGGGCGCCGAGGATGCCCTCGACGACGTTCGCACCCACGTTGCGCACCGCTGACAGGCCGAAACGGACCTGCTCGCCGACAGCGGAGAAGTCGGAATCGGAATCGTTGACGTCGGGAACGAGAACCGTGATGCTCATGCGTCGGCATTCGCCGAGGTAGAGGGCGAGCTTGTCCTTGTTGTCCTTCTTCGACGTCAAAAGCGCGGCCATGAACTCGACCGGGTAGTTGGCCTTGAGGAAGGCCGTCCAATAGGAGATGACGCCGTAGCAAGCCGAGTGGGATTTGTTGAAAGCGTACTGGGCGAAGGGAACGAGGATCTCCCACAGCCTGTCGACGCATTCTTTCGAATACCCGTTGGCGAGCATTCCGGCGGAAAAACCTCGAACTGCTTTTTGCAGCACGTCGAGCTTCTTCTGCCCATGGCCTTGCGCAGCGTGTCGGCTTGGCCCATTGTGAAGCCTGCGCACACCCGCGCGATTTGCATGACCTGCTCTTGGTAGACGATCAGGCCGTAGGTCGGCGCCAGAATCTCGCGCAGCGGCTCCTCGAGTTCGGGGTGGATCGGGGCGATCTCTTGGAGCCCGTTTTTGCGCAGGGCGTAGTTCGTGTGCGAGTTCATTCCCATGGGGCCGGGGCGGTACAGCGCAGAGACGGCGGAGATGTCCTCGAACCCGTGGGCCGCATCTGCTTTGAGCAGCGCCCGCATGCCCGAGCCGTCAAGCTGGAATACGCCGAGGGTGTCCGCCCGCTGGAGAAGCTCGAAGGTGGGTTGGTCGTCCAGCTCGATCTCCTCGATCGCCACCCGTTCCTTGCCGTTGTAGACGATGTTGTCGAGAGCGTCCTCGATCGTCGTCAGATTCGACAGCCCGAGGAAGTCCATCTTCAACACGCCCAGTTCCTCGCACAGAGGATATTCGAACTGGTGATCGTGGCGCCGTCGGACGGGCGTTTCATGATCGGGATGACGTCCATGAGCGGCTCGAGCACATGAGCACGGCACAGGCGTGCACGCCCCACTGGCGCGTGAGGCCGGCCAGGCCCTGGGCCAAATCGAAGACCTTGAGGCGTCCTGGTCGCCCGCCACAAGCTGGCGGAAATCACCCGCCCTCGACGAACCTCTCGGCCTTTTCGTTGTGGATGTCGGCTAGCGCGATGTCCTTTCCCTGGACGGTCGGAGGGAGGGCCTTCGTCATCCGCTCCCCCATTTCGAACGGATAGCCGAGCACCCGCGCCGAATCCTTGAGCGCCTGCTTCGTTTTGATCGTTCCGAAAGTCACCACCTGGGAGACCTTCTCAGCCCCTGTACTTCTTTCCTCGACGTACTCAATGACCTCCCTCGCCTGCGCTCGTCGAAGTCGACGTCGATGTCAGGCATCGAAACCCGTTCGGGATTGAGGAACCTCTCGAAGAGCAGACCGTGGCGAATCGGGTCGAGCTCAGTGATCTGCAGGGCGTAGGCCACCATCGACCCGGCACCGGAGCCGCGTCCAGGCCCCACTCTGATCCCGTTGCGCTTGGCCCACAGGATGTAGTCGGAGACGACGAGGAAGTACCCGGGAAAGCCCATCTGCAAGATGACGCTCACCTCGTAGTCGGCGCGCTCGCGCACGTCGGCCGGAATCTTCTCGCCGAAGCGCACGTGCAGGCCGCGATCGACCTCCTTGACGAACCACGAGGTGATGTCCTCGCCTTCGGGGACGGGAAAGACCGGCATGTAGTTCGCGCCCTCGTCGGCCGTGGTGAAGGAGACGTTGCAGCGTTCGGCGACGAGCAGGGTGTTCGCACGCCCCGGAAGGTCGCCGAAAAGTTCGTGCATTTCTCGGAGGTGCGCAGTGGTAACCCGTGCCGTCGAAGGTGAAACGGTCCGGGTCTTGGAGCGTCGAACCGGAGTTGATGCACAGCATCGCGTCCTGGATGGGCGCGTCGCCTGCCTCGACGTAATGCGAGTCGTTCGTCGCGAGCAGAGGGGCGTCGATCTTTCGGGCGAGGTCGAGAAGCTCGTTGCGCACGCGCTCGATGGCGTTGTCGTGGTCCATGACCTCGACGTAGTAGTTCTCTTTGCCGAACAGGTCCTGCATGCGTCCGGCCGCCTCGTAGGCTTCGTCGAACTGCCCGAGGCGCAGCCGCGTCTGGACTTCGCCGGAGGGGCACCCAGCCGTGGCGATGAGCCCCTCGTGGTACGTCTCCAGAAGGTCCATGTCCATCCGCGGCCATTTGCCCATCTGGCCTTCGAGCGAGGCGCGCGAGTCCATGCGGAAAAAGGTTGTGAAGCCCTCTGTTGTCATAGGCCAGAAGCGTCATGTGGGTGTAGGCGCCGCGCGCGGAGACGTCGTCGGCCCTCTGGCCCTCCCTCGCCCCCAGAGCACCCGGTCCGAGCCGAAACGGGAGGTTCCCGGCGTCATATACGCTTCGACGCCGATGATCGGCTTGACCCCTGGGCCTTGCACTCTTTGTAAAACTCGTAGGCCCCGAAGCAATACCCGTGGTCCGTGATCGCCACGGCCTTCTGGTTCTGGGCCTTGGCCTGGGCCACGAGCTTCTTGATCTTCGCCGCCCCGTCAAGCATCGAATATTCGGTGTGGACGTGCAGATGCGCGAAGTCTTTGGCCATGGGGCCAGTCTACGCGGAGCGTCCGCCACTCGCCTCAGGACGCGGCCGCCTTCGCCGAGAGAAGAGAATCGGCGGCCGAACGCGCTTGCGACAAAAAGGGGTTCTCCAGGCGGAAATCCGCCGTCCGAAGGCTCTGGCGGCACGATGCCCGGCAGCCGGGTTTCTCAACGAAAGACGCCCTCGCGCATCGCCTCGAGCGAGCTTCGCAAATCCTCCGGATACGGAGAGGCAAAAGCGACCCACTCCCCCGACGTCGGATGCTCGAATCCCAGGCGTACGGCGTGGAGCCATTGCCGCGCAAGGCCGAGCTTCGCCGAGAGCGTCGGATCTGCCCTGTACATGTCGTCGCCGACGCACGGATGCGACATCGCCGACATATGGACCCGAATCTGATGCGTCCGGCCCGTCTCCAGACGGACCTCCAGCAAGCTCGCGCCGGCCGTCGCTTCGAGGGGCCTCGTAGTGGTGACGCTCGGGCGCCCTGTCGGCGCGCACGCCCATCTTCCACTGGCGCCGAGTGTCGCGGCCGATGGGGGCTTCGATCGTTCCCGACATCGGATCGGGATGGCCCCTGCACCAGCGCATGGTAGACCTTCTCGACGGTCCGGTCTCGAAAGGCGCGCTTGAGCGCCGAGTAGGCGGCCTCCGATTTGGCGACCACCATGCAGCCGGTCGTTCCGACGTCCAGCCTGTGGACGATGCCCTTCCGCTCCTGGGGGCCATGCGTGGTAAGTTTCACGCCTTCGGCCATGAGGGTTCCAAGCACGTCCGGGCCCTCGAAGTTGAGCGAGGGATGGGCCGCCATGCCCGCGGGCTTGTCGACGACGACGAGGTCCTCATCCTCGTAGAGCCTGACGATCCCCTCTGCCGAAGGCCGCGGCTCCAGCGACGGCGGGTCTGGGACGAGGATCTCCAGAACTGCCCCGGAGGGGACACGGTCGGATTTGGAGGCGACCGCCCCGTCTATCCATGCCTCGCCCTTCTGGACTGCCGCGGCGCAAACGCTCCGGGAAAGGCCGGTCATTCGGGAAAGGACGGAGTCGACCCTGTCCCCGGCCAGACCCGTCGGGGACCGGGTGAGCGCCTTTCAGGCATGCCCGAGATTGTCCCGTCGAGCTGAGAGCCCAGCGTTTTTCGCCCGCTCCGTCGGGCTCTTCGGCGTCGGAGATCTCATCCTCGCCCGTCCCGCCCGAGCTCAGACGCGCCCGCAGCGCCGTCTTCGGCTGTGACCGCGACGCCGTTTCGCCCGGGCGCCTCGCCTCCGCAGACGCCGTCGGCTTGGCCTTCGCGGCCCTCCCCGGCATCGACCTCGCCCGCCTGTTCGCCTTTTGTGCCCTGGCTCCCCGTCAAAAGGCACGGAAAACCAAGAGAGAACGACGATGACGGCGATCCCGAGAACGAGTGCGATATCCGCCACATTTCCGATGAACCAACGCCCGTAGGCGATGAAATCGACGACGTGGCCGCGGCCGAAGCCCGGCTGCCGAAAGAGCCTGTCGACGAGATTGCCCGCCGCTCCGCCCCATACGACCCCCAGCGTGATCGTCCATGGGCGCGACGACGTGCGCCTGATCCACAGCGGAAGGGCGAGGATCACCACCGCCGCGACGGCGGTGAAGATCCACGGGAACCGGTGAGAAAGGAGAATGCCGCTCCGGGGTTGAAGTGCAGCTCGAGGCCCAGAAGTTCGCCGAAAAGGGGCGGCGCGCGCCGTCGCCCAACGACGAGAGCCTCATTGTTTGGTCGCCTGGTCAATGGCGACCGTGAGAAGGCCGACGACGATTGCCCACATCATCAGCCGGCCCGCTTTTGTGTGCCGTGCTCATTCGGTATGTCCTACGCCGAACGGCGGCAGCCCGCAGCTGCCGCCGTTCGCCCGTTCAGGCTCAGCGCTGATCCGACGAGGGCGTGGAACCCGATTCGACGTCGGCCAAGAGCGACTCGAGGTAGCTCTTGAGGCGAGTGCGGTAATCCCGCTCGAAGTCTCGAAGCTCTGAAATCTTGCGCTCGAGAAGCCCGCGCTCCCTGCTCCAGCTGGGTGAGCGTGCGGTTGTGCTGCTCCTCCGCTTCGGCAATGATCCGCTGGCTCTCGGCATTGGCCTCGGCGAGGATGCGATCGGCCTCGGCCTTTCCATCGCTGATGTACTTGTCATGCAGCTGTTGGGCCAGGGCGAGCATGCCTGCGACGGCGTTGGTGTCGCCGCCTCCAGCAGCGCCGCCTCCAACCGGCGCGAAGGAGGCCGTGGTCGCCGCAGAGAACGGGGCCTCGCCGCGCCCAGTGGCGGCGCCGGAGTTCTCCAGCTCGGCGATACGAGCTTGAGCCTTCTTCAGCTCGTTTTCCAGCTCAGCCTTCTGGGCGGTGAGCTGGGCGATGGTTTCGGCAACTTCGTCGAGGAAGAAGTCGACCTGGTCAAGGTCGTATCCCTCCTCGATTGAGCTCGGTGCCTTGAAGCGTGCATTCAGGACATCGGATTCAGTCAGCAGCGCCATGTGTGTATTCACCTCTGTGTTTTGGTACGTATTCCTCAGCGGGCAAAAACGCCGCCTACAGGGATACGTTACCCGAAATGGTGCCAATGTTCACCGTGTGAATGGTGCTGCATCTCTGCAAGCCTTTGCCGCGAGCGAAACGTCAACGGATCAATCCGCGAAATCGCAGGAAAAAGTCGATGTTTGTCGATGGCGGGAAGAGTGAGTCCTTCCTAAAAAAACTCAAAGCGAAGACGAGGGCGGCGAGCGCCGAGCCTGCGCTCGCATGCGGGGTCGGGGTTCGCCGTTCGAACGCCGTTCCTCCGCGGGGCGCCATCGATTCCGCGCGCGCTCAACGACGAAGCCGGGCCGCAAGCTCGAAAAAGACGCCCGCGTCCACGCCCCCACGCCGCCCGGGCTCGAGTCGATGTTCACCTGCGCGAAGCTTCAGGCCAAGCCGACCGAGACGGTGCGGCCGGGCACGCCTGGCCGGGTTCGAAGCGACGAACGCAACACGATCCGTTGGACGCGAAACGTCGCTTCGGCCGAGGAACACCGAGCGAGTCTCGCTGCCGCGGCATGCCGCGCTTCGACGATTCTCGGTGTTCAAAGGCCTTTCAGTTGCACGACAGCCGCCCGGGCGATTGCGCAGGCGGCTGTTCTGGGCGGACCCTAGTTCTGGGCGGACCCTGGGAGGCTAAACAAACTGCTGGAGCAGCCTTCCGAGAATCCCAAGGGCCAAAATGACGATGAGAAAAGCTATCGTCAAAGGCCACGGGCCCCAGACGCAGGGGCGGAACGTACCTGCCGATGAAGCGCAAGGGAGGATCCGTGGCTTTGTAGACGATGTTGACGGCGACGAGGGCGAAGCCCCTTGGGTTCCAGTCCCGCAGGATCATGGACACGATGTCGATGACGACCCTCGCAAGGAGGAGGACCATGTAGAACTGGATGAAAACAAGAAGTATGCCGACGGCGATTTTCATCAGAAAGCGGGGGCGCCGCCTGCCGCAGCGTGCTCGTCCATCGTCACTGTGTGAGGAGTCATGAGGAGGACGTCCTCAGAGACCTTGTTGAGCTGGCCTTCGAGGCCGAAGCACAGGCCGAGCGCGAAGTCGACGATTCGCTTTCGCGACTCGGTGTCGGTCTCCGTCAGGTTGAGGATGACGGGAAGGCCGGAGCGATACTGCTCAGCGAAAGCTCGGACCTCGGAAAAGGAGGTCGGGTGCACCGTCACGATGCGGGCAAGCTGAGGAACAGACGGAACCGAGCGAATGGGCGAGACGTCGGCGTCGAGGCGCTCCTCGTCGTCGTACTCCTCGTACCCGTCCTCGTATTCGTCGTACTCGTCGCTCAGCGTCGACCTGTCAACGAAGCGTTGGAACATTCCCATGCCGATATCTCTTTCACTCGCGGGGCGTACTCCATCCAACGTATTGCAGATCGCGGCGTTTGACGGCGATTTAGAAAGGCGTGTCGCGCCTTACCTGAACGAGGCCGACGAACCTTCCGCTTGCCCTTTTCGCCGCCATCTCGCGGCGATGGGAGTAATATCGGGCGTCTTCCATCGTGCAAATTTCCGACCGGACGACGTCGTCGACCTCGGCCTTCGCAGCTGCAGCTCGAGCGCCTCGGGGATGTCGATCGCCGGCGTGCCCCAGGAGGTCCTCGAATAGCTTCCGGGCGCGAGGTTTTCGGCCTCGTCCCGCATGTCCGCGGGAACCTCGTAGCACCGTCCGCAGATCGACGGGCCGAGGTATGCGCGAATCCCTTGGGCGCCCCTCTCACGCATCGTCTCGAGGGCCACGGAGGCGATGCCGGCAAAGAGGCCGGAGCGTCCGACGTGGACCGCGGCGGCTATGGGCGCGTTTGAGGCGGCGAGGAGCAGGGGGACGCAGTCGGCCACCATGACGGCGGCGGAGCAGGGATGCAGGGCGGCGTCGATGACGAGGCCGTCGGTGTCCGCGAAGGTGCGCCCGGGGGCGCCGGACGTCAAAACCTGTGAGTCGACTGCCTCGACGTTGGCGCCGTGGACTTGGTCCATCCACGTGATGAATCCGACCTCGCTCGTCAGGCTCAGTCTGTTGCGGGCGACGGCGGAAGGGTCGTCTCCGACGTGCAGACCGAGGTTGAGGCTCTCGTAAGACCCCTCGGAGACCCCCTCCTCGACGTGACGTGAAACCGGCTCGAATGCGGCCGCCGGGAACGGCCGAATCGAGCACCCACTCGACGAGAGACACGTGAGCTTACTGGTCTTCGAAGAGGAACGCGGGAATGTCCAAGTCGCGGCTGGAGCGGGTCGTGGGCCCTCGACGACCGGGGAATCGACCGGGCGGGGGCCGGCGACGTTCTGGCGACGGGCTCGGCCACGGGATGGCTCGGCGTCGCGATGTGGTGCTGACCGGTGCTCACCGGCTGAATGGCCGGCTCCTCGGCGCGGTGCGAGGGAACGGAGTCCTCGAATGTGCGCGAGCGCGCCGGTGGGGCCTGCGCGGGACGCGAGGCGGGCGTGAACTGCTCGTCTTCCGGCTCGTCGAATCCCGCGGCTATGACGGTCACGCGCACGACGTCGCCGAGCGAATCGTCGATGATGTGGCCGAAAATGATGTTCGCGCTGGGGTCCGCGGCCTCCTGGACCAGCTTGGACGCCTGATTCATCTCCTGGAGCGAGAAGTTCTCGCCGGATTGGAAGGACAGCACGCCGTGCGCGCCGTCGATGCTCGCTTCGAGGAGCGGCGAGGAGATCGCCGCCTCGCGGCGCGCATCGCCCTGTCGTCGCCCGTGGCCTCGCCGATGCCCATGAGCGCTGTTCCCGCGTCCTTCATGATCGCCTTGACGTCCGCGAAGTCGAGGTTGACCAGTCCCGGAATGGTGATGAGGTCGGAGATCCCCTTCACGCCGTTGCGCAGAACCTCGTCGGCGAGGTGGTAGGCCTCGAGGACCGTGAGATTGTCGTCGGCAATCTCCAAAAGCCGGTCGTTGGGGATGACGATGAGAGTGTCGACGGCCTTGCGCAGTTCGGGCCAAGCCGGCCGTCGCGTTGTTCGCCTGCTGGCGCCCTCGAACTCGAAGGGCCGGGTGACGACGCCCACTGTCAAAGCGCCGATGGACCGGGCGATCTCGGCGACGACGGGGGCCGCACCCTGTTCCCGTTCCGCCGCCTTCCCCTGCGGTGACGAAGACCATGTCGGCGTCTTCGAGGGCCGCGCTGATGACCTCGCCGTTCTCCTCGGCGGCCCTCCGGCCTACCGCCGGGTCGGCGCCCGCGCCCAGGCCGCGGGAAACCTCCCTGCCAATGTCGAGCTTGGTCTCGGCCTCGGACTTGACGAGGGACTGGCCGTCGGTGTTGATTGCAATGAACTCGACGCCTGCGAGTCCATCCTGAATCATGCGATCAACGGCGTTCACACCGCCGCCGCCCACACCGATGACTTTGATGTTCGCGCCGTTGTTGAGAGTGGGCATCGCTCTCTTCCTTTCAGACTTCAACTCGTACTTGAAGTTTTCTCCGTTCACCTTCGCGGACAAGGTAGAGGGCCGTGTTCGGCCGTTCAACCTCGCGCGGGGCGTGTCGCGTATTCCAAAGTCGAATATACGTGAGAAACGGACGGATGTGCGGGACAACCCGCCTAGTTCGCCAGGCGCAAGAAACCGCCTAGTTCTCGGTGACGGGGGCGTGCGGGGGCGGAAACGTCGTAGAACTTCGCCTTTGAGAGAGGAGCCCCTTCAGCACCCTGGCTTTCACCGCGGATTCTCGGCTCCTCCCCAATTTACGGTCGCGCCGTCCTGGAGGGTGAAGGAGACCTGCCCCGCACGCGTGACCTCCACAGAGGCCACCTGCCTGCGCGTGCCCTCGTCGAGGGCTCCGAGCACGGCGCCCATGACCGACGTCGCCCTGCGGCGCGTCGCCGTTGGCGAGCTTGAGTTGGGAGCGAGGCCGTCTGGCTCTTTGGGAAGGTCCAAGCGCACGCCGTCCTCGTCTCATGGCCGTGCACGATGTCTTCTCCATCATGCAGGCAACGGGCTTTCGCAGTGTGAGGGCGACGGTCACACCGCCCGGAAAGTTTCGCGTGACCTTGGCCCGCTTGACCATCGGGAGGCTCTTTCGAACTTTCGATTCGACCTCGCCTGTGTTCAGACGGACGAGCGGCGTCCCAACGTACTCGGCGACGGCGGCCTTCACGTCGGCGTCGGCGACGCCGGCGCCCGCCCCGCGAACCCTCGACCCCGCCCGATCGCAGGGCAAGCAGCGGGCTGAAGAAAACGACCCAGGCGAGAAGGACGAGCGCGGCCCCGGCAACCGAGGCGCGCACGATTCGGCGCTTTGCGCACGCGGCGACGCTCGGCCAGGCGCTCGCGGCGACGCTCTGTCATGTCGACCGGGTCCGACTTGCGCCTGATGCCGCCGCACGCCAGCCCCGCGAGGGGCCTCCTCGACGATCTCGGCGACGACGGCCTGCCCGTGGCGGTCTCGGCTCTCCGGAGCGAGATTTGGCTCTCCGCGGCGGTCCGCGCCCGCGAGGCCGGCGGCTCTGCGTTGGCCGAGGCTCGCGACCCGGAGACGGCGGTCTGCTCGCCCGTGCGGGCCTCTGAGGGACCTCGACGGGCTGAGAGAGGAAGCGGCCTCCGGCCTCTCTGGCCGACGGGACCCTTCTTCCGGCCGACGGGCCCCTTCCTCCTCCGCTCGCCTTCTGGGCCGCCTGGGAGGCCTCATCGCTGCCCGATCTGGTCGAGGATCGTCGGGCCGAGCTCGATCACGTCGCCCGCGCCCACGGTCATGACGAGGTCGCCGGGGCGGGCGCGCGCAGCGAGGACGCGGGCCGCCTCGAATCTGTCCGGAACAAACTGCGCTCGGGCAGGGTCCATCCTCGACGTGACAAGGTCGCCCCTCGACTCCCGGCGTCGGGTCCGCGGGCCGCGTACACGGCTGTGACGACGACGTCGTCGGCCAGTGACAAAGCCTCTGCGAATCGATCGGCGAAGTTCGCCGTCCGCGAGTACAGATGGGGCTGGAAAGCACGCGCAGGGCGCCGTCGCCGACGACGGCCCGCGCGGCCCGAAGCGTGGCCTCAACCTCGGTGGGATGGTGCGCGTAATCGTCGACGACCTGACTCCCCGGCTTCTCCTCGCAGCTCGAAACGCCGGCCTGTCCCAGGAACCGGGAGAGGGCGGAAGCTATCCTCGCGGCCGACGCCCAACTCCACGCCCGCGGCCCACGCCGCGCCGCGTTGAGCAGATTGTGCTCGCCGACGACGCTCAGATCCACGCGGACGGGCTGAGCCGTCGTCGAAAGTGCCCGACGCGCCCAGGGGTCGCGAGGCCCTCACGCGCCGATTCGCCCGTCCCGGCTTCGCCCGGCTTGATCGTCCATGCTCGGCTTCGCCCGACTCCGCTATTTCCCGCCGCGCTTGGCCCGATTGAGCTTTGGACGGGCGCGACCTTCACGTGCGCTGCGGCCTCGCGCGGCCCGTCGCCGCGCCCGTGGTGACCACCCGCTGCCCGCGGTCGATGGCGCCGACGGCTATGCGCAGCGCCCCCGGCGAGTCCGCGCGAGGCGACCAGGGCGCCGTCGGCTTTGAGCAGCCGGGCGAATTTGGCGAAGGCCTCCTCGAAAGCCTCCGTGCTTCCGTAATGGTCGAGGTGGTCCGGTTCGACGTTCGTGACGACCTCGACGAGAGGCTCGTAGTTGAGGAGAGGCGTCGGACCTGTCGGCCTCGGCGACGAACGCCCTGCCTCCCCGAGGTGGCTTCCGCCGCCCCGCGCCGACGACGCTCCCGCCGATGGCCCACGAGGGGTCGAGGCCGACCTCGCGCAGCGCCGTCGCGATCATCGCCGACGTCGTCGTCTTTCCGTGGGCCCCGGCCACGGCCACGAAGTCGCGGCCGCGGGCGGCCAGGGGCGAGGGCCTGCGACCGGTGGAGGATCTTCTGCAGAACGCTCAGCGCCGCGGCGAGCTCCGCCGCTCCCTCGCGGATGGCGGAGGAGACGACCAGAACGGCGTCGGCGGGCACGTGCCGGGCGTCGTGCCCCATCGACACGGAAATTCCTCGGCTGCCAAACGGCGCGTCGTCTGGGACTCCTTCGAGTCCGACCCCGAGACCGCGGCGCCGGAGGCTGCCAGCAGCTCCGCCACGACGCTCATGCCCGCGCCTCCGATTCCTACCAGATGGTACTTCTCTTGCGGCGCGCTCCGCGGCGCCTCGGGCGAGGCCTCCCCCGTCCTGGCATCCTTCATCGCATCTCCCCGTTTCTTCGATGAGTCGGGCCAAACGCCTGTCGGCGTCTACGGGCATGAGCTCGCTCAGGGCGCTCGACATGGCCGCGAGCCTGTCGCCGTCGAGCACGAGCGGAATGATCTCGTCCGTCACGTTCTTCAAGCTGAAATCGCGGTCGCGGACGAGGCGCGCTCCCCCGGCTCGGACGGCTTCGGCCGCATTCTTTTCCTGCTCGCCGTTGCCTATCGGCAGAGGCACGAAATAGCCCGGAATGCCGAGGGCCGCAAGCTCAGCGACCGTCCCGGCGCCGGAGCGGCACAGAACGAGGTCGGCCACCGCATAGGCCAGCTCCATCTCCGTCAGGTAGTCGATCACCCGGTAGTTCGCAGCCTTCGCGCTCGCCTTGCGGACGGGGCCGTCTTTCCCCCGCCCGGTCAGGTGGAGGACCTGAATTCCCGCCTCGTCGAAGGCCGGAGCCGCCTGAACGAGTACGTCGTTCAAATGCTTGGCGCCGAGGGAGCCTCCGGTGACCAGAAGGGTCGGCAGGGCGGGGTCGACCCCAGCTCCTCGGCCGCCGCGACATGGGCCGAGCCGCGAGCCTCGGCGTCGTCGCGCAGCGCCGCCAAGTCCGCGATCTTCTGGCGCAGCGGCAGGCCGACCACCCGCGTCGTGCCGGACGAGGCCGACAGGCGGGTCGATCGGAAGGTCAGGGCGACGACGGCGGCCTTCCGCGCGCCGTACCTGTTTGCGAGGCCGGGCTTGACGTTCTGCTCGTGCACGACGAGGGGAAGGGAGCGCTTACGCGCCGCGGCGTAAAGCGGGGTCGATGCGAAGCCGCCGAAGCCGACAGCCACGGCCCGCGCCGGCCTCGTCGAGGACCTGGCCGGCCTTGGCGACGGCGCTCTTATACTTTCTCGAACTCAAAAAGGCGCTTCCCGATTCTGCGAGGAGCGGAACGCGGGAATTTCGACGAACTCGATGCCGGCGGCGGGAACGAGCTCGGCCTCCAAGCCTTCCCTCGGTGCCGATCGCGCAGACGTCGATGCCCCGTTCCGTCAGGGCCTTCGCCGTCGCCAGCAGAGGATTGACGTAGCTGGCGGTTCCGCCGCCCGCCAAAACGACTTTCATACTCATCCTTTCACTACGGCGCGTACGCGATGGGCCAGGCGTCCGGCGCACGCGGAAGGATTCCCTGACCCCGGGGCCGAAAGCGCGCACGAGACGGCGAATCCGACGGCCAGAAGGCACGCGATGACGGCAGAGCCCCCTGTGAAATGAGAGAAGCGGCACTGAAAACAGGAAGACGCCCGTTACTACGAGCATATTCGCCATCGCCTCGCCCGCACATCCACACGGCTATGCCGCCGCATGCGAGCCTCGCGAATCGCGACGGTGGTAAGTGGCGATTTTCATAAGTCCGAAACCGAGCACGAAAAACATGGCGACGACGACGAGGCAGCCGAAGAGACCCAGCTTTCGCCGATGACGGCGAAAATGAAGTCGTTCTGCGCCTCGGCGAGGTTTCCCGGCCATTTCGATACCGGTGCCCAGTCCGCGCCCCCGACAGCCCGCCGGACCCAAAGGCCCACAGGGCGAAATCCGACTGGGTCGGGTCCGTCGAATCGGGCAGGCTCGCGAGATTGGCCAGATACTCTTTGATGCGCGTCAGGCGCGAGGGGCTCATGGCCACCAGCACGGCGGCGCCGAACCCGGCCAACGCCCCGCCGGCGACGTAGTAATGGCTCGGCATCCCGGCCAACCAGAATATGCCCGCGCAAATGAGGGCGAAGACCATGGCCGTGCCCATGTCGAAGCCGAGGAGCACGGCTGCCATGGCGAGCGCGGCGCCCGCGGCGACGGAAGCCTGTGGGCTCCCCTCCAACGCTCCGGCAAAATGCCCCAGGAGGGCATGAAGAAGGAGTGAATGCCCCAGTCGTTCGTCCGGCTCCTGCCCAACTGCGCTGCTATCCAAACAATCGTGGCAAACTTCAGGAATTCGGACGGCTGGATGGTGAAGGGGCCGATCTTCAGCCAATTGAGGTTGCCCGCCACGTCCTTGCCGAGCGGGTGACGACGGCGCACTGCAGGGCGATGCCCGCGGCGAAGATCCAGTTGGCCGCGCGCAAAAAGACGCCCGCCGGCAGGAAGACGGCGACGGCTCCGACGGCCAGGCCGATCGCCGCGTACATAAGTTGGCCGTTGGCCGTTGTGAAGGCCAAAGCCTCCCCGTTGATCCGCGCGTTTCTGATGGCCGCAGGGGCGGTGGCCGAATAGACCATGACGATGCCGATCACCAACAGCGCGCACGCGGAGACGAGGATGAGGGAGATCGCCCGATGCATCTGGTCGCGAACGGTCTCGGCGGGTAGGCGGGCTCAGGCCTGCGGGCCTCCGCCTTCGCCTTGGCGATTCCGACGCCGTGGGCGCCCTTGAGCTCTGACGAGGGCGCCGCCGGCCTTCGGGCGCCGGCGTTCGCTGTCGGTGCGTTCGCCGTCGGTGCGGGCGCTGTCGTGCGGGCCATCGTTCCTCCCTGCGGCCTCGGCGAATCGCTCCCCTCGCTCGGCGTAGGAGGCGAACTGGTCCATCGACGCGCACGCCGGCGCAAGCAAAACGACGTCGCCCCGGCGGGCGTGGGAGCGGGCGTCGCAACGGCGTCGTCCATCGGCACGGGCGACGCCGGATCGATGTACGTCACCGGAACGTCGATGCCCGCCAAAGCGCTTTTCCACGGCTCCTGGTCCACCCGATGACCACGACGGCGCGGAGCTTTCCCGAGACGTCCGCGACGAGGTCTTCGAAACGCCCGCCCTTGGCCAAGCCCCCGACGATCCACACCGTCGTCCCGTCCGCCTGCGCCCCGAGGCTCGCCCCTGGCGGCGTGGGCGTTGGTCGCTTTGGAGTCATCGACGTAGCGGACGCCGTCGACCGTCGCTGCGAGCTCGATGCGGTGGGCCCTCGGGCGGAACGCCCGCAGCGCGGCGCGCACGTCCTCGGGCGCCACTCCGGCCGCCCGTCCCAGGGCAGCCGCCGCCATGGCGTCGCAGACGATGTGCGCGGGCAGGTCGGCGCCCGCCGGCGCGAGCTGCGCCAGGTCGCCGAGGGAGAAGAGCTCGATCGCCTCCCGGAAACGGCTGGCCCGAAAGCCCGGTCGACGACGGCGTCCTCGACCAAGCCGATCTGGCCGACCGAGGGAACCCCGAGGGTGAGCCCGATCGCCCTGGCCCCCTCGACGACGTCGGCTTGGTCGACCATGCGCTGGACGGAGGAGTCGCCCACGGGGTAGACGCACGCCGCCTGGACGCGCTCGTACACACGGGCCTTGGCCCGCCAGTACGCTTCGCGCGAGCCGTGCCATTCAAGGTGGTCGTCGGCGATGTTCAGGCATATCGAGGCCAGCGGCGACATGGTGCGGGTAGTGCGCAGCTGGAAGGAGGAAAGCTCGACGGCGAAGGCGCCCGCCGCGCCGCCGTCGGTGCGGGAGACTTCCGCGACGGCCGGATTGCCGACGTTTCCGACGGCCTTGCCCTTCAGGCCCCCGGCGTCGAGGATGGCTTCGGCCATGGACACGGCGGTGGTCTTGCCGTTGGTCCCCGTCACGCACAGCCACGGTGCCGCGCGGCCGCCGTCGAATGCCCTCAGCCGCCAGGCCAGTTCGATCTCGCTCCACACCGGGGACCCCGGCGCGCGCCGCTCGCTCGAAGAGAGGGCCGACCTCGGGCACGGCGGGGGCCGGAATGACGACGTCGGGCTTCCACGCGAGGGCTTTCTCCGCAAGGGCGGCGGGGTCGGCTGCGGCGCCGCGCCTCGTCGACGTCGCCGACGCTTTCCAGGGCGCGCTCGTTTGCGTCCCACGCGGAGACGACGGCCCGGTCGCCTCCGCGAGCGCCTGACGCAGGCCGTGCCGGACTTGCCGAGGCCGACCACGGCCACCCCTCGCGCCGGCGAGCCTCGGCTGCCCCTGGGGATTTTCGACGCTCACTGGTGCGCCAGCCATTCGGCGTAGAACAGGCCGACCGCCATGAGCATGAGGAGCGCCTCGATGATCCAGAAGCGCACGACCACGGTCACTTCCTTCCAGCCTTTGAGCTCGAAGTGGTGGTGAAGCGGGGCCATGCGGAATATCCGTTTTCCTCGTGATCTTGTAGAAGCCCATCTGGAGCGTCGCCGAGCCCACTTCGATGAGGTAAAGGCCGCCGATGAGGACGGCGAGGATTTCGGTGCGGGTGAGGATGGAGATGCCGGCGAAGGCGCCTCCGAGGGCGAGGGACCCGGTGTCTCCCATGAAGATCTTCGCGGGCGAGGTGTTCCACCACAGGAAGCCGAAACAGGAGCCCACGATGGCGGCGCAGACGATGGCGAGGTCTCTGGGGTCGCGAACGTCGTAGCAGCCGGGCGCCTGGCCGAGGACCCCGTGGCAGACCTGGTTCGACTGCCACATGGTGATCGTCGCGTATGCGCCGAATGCGATCATCGACGCCCCCGCGGCGAGCCCGTCGAGGCCGTCCGTGAGGTTGACCGCGTTGGACCACGCCGTGATGAGGAAGTTGGCCCAGACGACGAAGAGCACGATTCCGACCCGGCGCCGAGGAAGGCCAAGTCGATGTTCGTGTCGCGCAGAATGGAAATTCGCAGGGTCGCGGGGGTTCTGTTCTCAGAGTTGCGGAAGCGCAGAGCCATGACGGCGAAGCTGATCCCCACGAAGGCCTGGCCGATTATTTTCGCCCACGGGGTCAGCCCCAGAGACTGCTTCTTCCTGATCTTGGCGAAGTCGTCGAGGAAGCCGATGAAGCCAAGGCCGACCGTGAGGTACAGGAGGAGCAGGCCCGAGGCGTTGGGCGAGCGGCCGGTCGCGAGATTCGCGACGAAGTATCCGAGGAGGGTGCCGACGATGATCATGACGCCGCCCATGGTGGGCGTTCCGCGTTTGATTTGGTGGCTCGTCGGCCCGTCTTGGCGGATGAACTGCCCGTATTGCCGGGCCACGAGTATCTTGATGAAGAACGGCGTGCCCACGAGGGTGACGAAAAGCGAGATGCCGCCCGCGATGAGTATCGACAGCACTACTTCTTCTCCTCCCTCAGGGAGTCGGCGACCTTCCAGACCCCCGAACCGTTCGATCCTTTCACCAACACTACGTCACCGGCGGCCAAGGCGGCGTCTAGCTCCCCTCAGCGCGCCTTCGGGCCCGGCGACCCACGTTGCGTCCACCCCTTCGGCCTCGGCGGCCGATGCGAGGGGCCGGGCCTCCTCGCCGACGGCGACGAGGGAGACGACGCCGGCCTGAGCGGCGGCTTTTGCCGATCGCCTCGTGCTCGGGCGCAGAGGCCCTCGCCGAGCTCGAGCATTTCCCGAGCACGGCGACCTTGCGCCGTCCGCGTCCGAGCTGTTCCAGGGCCGCCAATCCTGCGCGCATGGAGTCTGGGCTGGCATTGTACGAGTCGTCGATGACCGTCGCGGCGCCCGCCTCGAAGACGTCCATGCGATGGGGCTTGCGGCGCCGACGGCGCTGAGGGTCGAGGCGATCTGCGCCGTTGCAATCCCCAGCGAATGGGCGAGCGCCGCCGCGGCGAGGGCGTTCGCCACGTGGTGTTCGCCGACGAGTCTGAGCTTGACGTCCGCCTCGCCCTCCGGCGTGACGAGCGTGAAGGATGCGCGTCCGTCCGCGCCGACGTCGATGTTTCGGGCTGCGACGTCGCCCCTCGCCGCGCGCCGAGAAGGTGAGAACCGGTCCGTGCGCGAGCCCGGCCATGGCCGCGACCCGAGGATCGTCGGCGTTGAGAACGACGGCGCCGCCTTCGCGGGTGCCGGTCACAGCTCGGACTTGGCGCGCCCGACGTTGTCGATGCCGCCGAATTCGCCCAGGTGCGCGCGGGCGACGATGAGGACGGCCGAGGCGTCCGGGGGCGCGATCGATGTGAGGTAGTCGATGTTGCCGATGCGGTCAGCGCCCATTTCGAGCACCAGTGTGGCTGTGCCGGCGTCCGTCCGCAGAACCGTGATCGAAGCCCCAACTCGTTGTTGAAGGACCCGGGAAGGGCGATGACCGGCCCCCTGCTTTCCACCAGAGAGGCCAACAGATCCTTGACGGTGGTCTTGCCGACCGATCCCGTCACAGCCACGACCTTGAGGTCGGGGTTCCCTTCGGCCCTCGCCCTCCGAAGGTTCGCGCGCGCCAAAGCGCCGATCGCCTTTTCGACGTCGTCGACGACGATGACGCGAGCCGGGTCGGCGCCCGAGGCGACCGCGGTGGAAGGGTCGGATGTGACGACGGCCCGTGCGCCCGCCGACAGCGCGGCTCCGGCGAGCTCGGCGCCGTCGACCCGCGCGCCTTTGATGGCCGCGAAGACCTCGCCGCCGCTGACGGTCCGCGTGTCAGCCGTCAGCGACGAAATCTGTTCTCGTGCGACGTCGGGGGAGTCTCGCCCGCCGTCGTCGCATTGCAATCGGCAACGACTTGCGCGAGCGTCACCGGTATCATGCTTTTCTCCTCACCGTCGTGGACGCGGGCGCGCTTTGCGTAGGGCGCGCCGCGCCTCGACTCGGTCGTCGAGTTCGATCGGAACGCCCGCCACCTCCTGAATGGTTTCGTGGCCGCGCCCCCGCAAGGAGAATGGTATCCCGCTCGGAGGCTTGCGCGATTGCGGCGTCTATAGCTTGGGACCGGTCCGCGATTTCCACGACCGGGGTGTCGAAGCCGCGCGTTCCCTCGATGACAGCCGCTCTGATGACGGCGGGATCCTCGTCGTGAGGGTCGTCGTCCGTGATGTAGACGAGGTCGCCGTAGCGGGCGACGGCGGCCCCCATGGCCGGGCGCTTGCCCTTGTCGCGGTCCCCGGCCGACCCCGTGAGCACGACGAGCCTGCCCTCGGTCGAGGGGCGCAGAGCCTTCATGGCGTTGACGAGCGCCTCCGTGTTGTGGGCGAAGTCGACGATGACGCGCGGGCGGGCGTTGAGCACCTCCATGCGGCCCGGCACCGCGGGGTTGATCCCTTCGGGCAGGAGCGCGCGAGCTCGTCGGGGCGTATCCGGCCGTCATGGCCATGACGGCCGCGAGCGCGGCGTTGGCGACATTGAACTCCCCCGGAAGGGAGGTGCTCGTTGCCAGCCTGCGCCCGTCGGTCGATTCGAGGACGAAGCTCGACCCGCCCCGGTGAACGGCCTTCCATCCCACGACGCCGTCGGGCAGATCCGGCAGATCGGAGCCGACGGTGAGGGCGGCGACCTCCCCTTCGAGCCTCGGCGCGCATTCCGCGAGGAGGCGGCGGCCGTATTCGCCGTCGACTGAGACGACGGCGTTGCGAGCCCTCTGGGGTGAAGAGACCAGCCTTGGCCTGGTAGTACGCCTCCATCGTGCCGTGGAAATCGAGGTGGTCTTGGGTGAGATTCGTGAACCCGGCCACCGTGAACGTCACCGGGTCGCTGCGGCCCTGGACGAGGGCGTGGCTGGAAGTCTCCATGACGACGTCGGTCCCTCCCCGCGGCGGTGGAAGGCTAGGTAGCTTTGGAGCTCGTCGGGCATGGGCGTCGTCAGCGGGCCGGCACGCTCATTCCCGCCAGGCGGATCTCGACCGTGCCGATGAGGTCCGGGTTTGCGCCCGAGGGCGCAGAGTATCGATTCGACCATGTAGGCCGTCGTCGTCTTGCCGTTGGTTCCCGTAACGGCGTATGAATCGAGGCCGGCGGCGGGTTCGCCGAGGATCAAGGCGGCCGCCTTTCCAACGGCGGCGCGCGGATCGTCGACGACGAGGACGGGAACGGAGCGCTCGCCGGGGCGCCGCGAAGGATCCGAGCCCCTCGGCGTCGGTGAGCACGGCGCTCGCGCCGGCTTTTGACCGCGGAGGCGGCGAAGGCCGCGCCGTGGACTTTCTCCCGGAGTGGCTGCGAACAGGTCGCCCGGCCTCGCCTGCCTGCTGTCGGACGTGACGGATTCAACCGCTGCGCTGCGGGCCCGGGCCCTCCGTCGCCGACGTCTACCGTCGCCCCGACGGCCGCCGCGAGCGCGTCGAGCCGCGTGAGAAGCCCGGTCTGTCTCGTATAGTCAGTCATTCTGCCTATCTGACGCTCGTACCACGGGTACTTGAACAGGGGCTCGGTGGAAGGCGCGATCCCCAGCTGCCGTACCGCAAAGTGTGCGACATTAGAGAATACCGAGCGGCCACCTCGCCGCCGTACCCGGCGCCCTTGCCGTTGAAGACGGTGACCGCCACGGCGATCTGGGGCTTGTCCGCCGGAAGGACCCCCACGAATGTGCCGACTCGCTTGGTGAGCTTGCCGTTGGCGTCGGGCACCCTGCGCGGTCCCCGTCTTTCCCGCGACGTTGTATCCCCTCGACCCCTGGCGAGATAGCCGGTCGAATCCTTTGTCGGTGACGGCCTGCATCATCTTCAGCATCGTCGCCGCCGAGTCTGCCGAGATCACGCGCTGTTTCTTCTCCGGCGCGACGGGCTTCTCGTTTCCGTCGGCGTCGACGACGGACTCGACGATGTGCAGCGGAACCTTCACTCCCCCGTTGCCGATCGTCGCCACCATCTGGCCGAGCTGAACGGTGGTGGCCGACCATCCCTGGCCGAACATCGTCGTGTAGCGCCCTCTGGGACCCCAGGCGCTCGGCTGCGTGAGCTTCCCGCGGACTCCGCGGGCAGCTCGATGCCCGTCTTCGAGCCGATGCCGAACTTCTTCATGTAGTCATAGCGCTTGGCGTCGCTCACTTTGTCGCCGATCTGAATAAGGCCCGTGTTGTAGGACTTCGCCAGGATCCCGGCCACCGTCATCTTTTCGGTGCCGTGCGAATCGTTGTCGTGGACCTTCTCGCCGTTGGGCATCGTGATCGAGTACGGAACGGTGAAAACGCTCTCGGGCGTGACTTTCTTCTGGTCGATCGAGCCGGAGAACGTGATGAGCTTGCCTGTCGATCCGGGCTCGACGGGCGCCTGCACCGCCCGCGACCCCCACTCGAGGACGCCGTCGAACCGAGGCTCGCCGGATTGGGGGAGCCGGAATCCACGAGGGCGAGGATCCTTCCGGTTCCGATCTCGACGACGACGGCCGCGCCCCACTCGGCGTTGTTGGCCCTTGACCGAATCGTCGACGGCCTTCATGAGTTGGTTCTGCAGGTCGCGGTCGATCGTCAGCTTGACGGTCGAACCGTTCTTCGCGGCCGCCTCCTTGCGCTTGCCGTTGGGTAAAACCGCGCCTCCCCGGCGACTTCGACCGTGAGGGAGCCGTTTTTCCTGCGAGCGCGGCCTCCTGCGACTTCTCGATTCCGGCTTGGCCCTTGATCTGGCTGGCTCTGTTCTCGACCTGGCCCGTGTAGCCGAGCACGTTTCCGGCGACCGCGCCGTTGGGGGTATTCGCGTTTCATGTACTGCTCGGGCTCGATCCCCGTGATGCGCAACGCGTTGACCTTGCGCCAAAGATCCGGGAAACGTCCTTCTTGACGTATGCGAAGGACTCTTCTCCTCGCCGCCCAGGAGGAGGCCGCCCAGCTCGGCCCGGTCCATCTTGAGCAGCGGCGCGAGCTGTTCAGCGCGCCGCGGCGCCGGATCCGATGAGATTGCCGTCCTTGTCGTAGCGTTTGTACTGGGCGATGGCCTTCTGGTTGACGCCGATGTTGTACCGCTCGATCGACGTCGCCAGCACCGACCCCTTCGAATCGACGATGTCCCCTCGCTTGGCGTGCAGCGTGTACGTCCTCGTTCTGAAACCCGAGGCGGCCTCCGCGAGGGAGGCGGATCTGACGCCTTGGAGGTCGGCGAGCCGAATGCCCCAAAACCAGTGCGCACACAACGAAGGCGACGGCGAGCGAGTGCAAGCGTCTGGCCGCCAAAGGCAACGACGAGTGGTACTCCCTCAGTCGACGAATGTACCGAGAAAAGGCAGCGCGGCGCGGACGATCCGCGCCACGCCCCTCCGACTCATTGTCGGTGGCAGAAGACGACATCTACTTCCCTTGCGGCTCCGAGGGCTTCTTGACGGCCCCAGTCGTGAGGTCCAAGTGGAGGACGCTCGTTGCTGGAACCAATCCTAGTTGCTCGGCCTTGGCGGTCAGCTTCTGCGGGTGGAGGCGGAGACGACTCGATCGGCGAGCGTGGCCTCTTTGCCGTGGCAACGTTGAGTTCCTCTGGACCGACTGGATCTCGTAAGCCGTGTCGACCATCTGCGTGTTGAGGGCGAAAGCGATGCCCAAGGCGCCGACGAGAAGCAGTGCGCAGACGATGACGACGCCGAAGAAGCCTCGCGCCGACGCCGGGGCCGGAACAAGTTTCAAGCCGGGAACCCCGGAAACGACGGGCGGGCGGCGCGCCGGGGCACAGTGGTGGCGGGGATTGCACTCATCGGTTCTTTCCTCGTGTAGTTGCTGGTTTATGCGGTGTGCGGGGTTTCGCGCAACCTCTCGGCGGCCCTGAGGCGCACCGATGCGCTGCGCGGATTGGCCTGCAGCTCCGCGGCGTCGGCTTTGACGGCGCCGCGGGTAAGCAGGCGGAGATACGGGGCGCGGTCGTCGAGTTCGACGGGCAGGCCCGCCGGCGTCGAGGACGTCGCCCCTTTCGCCATCTCACGCTTGACGATCCTGTCCTCCAGCGATTGGTACGACTCGACGGCGATGCGGCCTCCAACCGCAATCGCCTCGATGGCGCGCGGGATGGCGCGCCCGAGGAGGGCGAGCTCGTCGTTGACGGCGATTCGAAGCGCCTGAAAGGTTCGTTTGCACGGGTTGCTTCCTGTGCGCCTGGCCGGCGCAGGGATCGCGTCGCGGACGATGTCGGCAAGCTGGCCGGTGCGCTCGATCGGCTCCTCGGCGCGGGCCGCGAGGATCCTGGCGGCGATGCGCGAGGCAAACCTCTCTTCGCCGTATTCACGCAGGATCCGCGTCAGCTCGGCCTTGTCAGCGGAGGCCAAAACGTCCGCGGCCGTCGGGCCGCCAGTCTTGTCCATTCGCATGTCCAAGGGGCCGTCGCCGGAGTAGGAGAACCCTCGGTCCTCGTCGTCCAGCTGGAGCGAGGAGACGCCGAGGTCCATCAGCACGGCGTCTCGCCCGCCCGGCGCGCCCATACTCGGCGGCGACGTCGAACACGTCGTCGTACGTCGCACGGACGGGTACGAAACGCTTGCCGAAGGGCGCCAAGCGTTCGCCGGCCAGCTCAATGGCCTCCGGGTCCCGGTCGATGCCCACGACCGTCAGGTTGGCGAAGCGCTCCAGGAAGGCGAACGAGTGCCCTCCCATTCCGAGCGTCGCGTCGATCATCACGGGGGCCTCAGCCGTCAACGCGGGCCCGAGGAGGTTCACGCATTCCTCGAGCAGCACCGGCATGTGCAGGGCATTGCAGCCAGCGCGAGGAGGTCCGGCTTTGCTCGTCGTGTTCGACGCCATGCGAAACTCCTCTCTGTGCCTTGCGGCGTATACGGCGCTGCAGCGGCTGCCTTTTGTGCGAGTCGAGTCAGACCGACCGGCGGCTTTCTTCGCCTTTCTGAAGCTGGGGAACCGCCTCAGACGAGCGAGAAAGCCCTCGGCCGGTCAGAACAGGCCAGGAATGACCTCGTCTTCGCGGTCGGCGAAGGCGGCTTCCTGCGTGTTCAGGTACTCATTCCATGCCGTCAGGTCCCAGATCTCGATCCTGCTCCCTGAGCCGATCACGGCCAGGTCGCGCTCCAATCCGGCGTACTTGCGCAGATTCGAGGGAATGGAGATCCGCCTCTGCTTGTCCGGCACTTGGTCATTCGCGCCGGAAAAGAGCACACGTTGATAATCGCGAGCCTCCTTAGAGGTGAGGGGAGCTTGATGAAGCTTCGTTTGAAACTCCTCGAACTCCTCGATGGTGAAGACGAACAGGCAATGCTCCTGTCCCCTGGTGATGACCAACCCGCGCTGGAGCTGGTCGCGGAACTTCGCGGGCAGGATCAGACGACCCTTGTCATCGAGCTTTTGGCTCGTATGTGCCCAGAAACACCGCGTCCACCTCCTCTCGACGCTGGCCACCACTTTACTCCACTTCCCCCCACAAGCAAGGGTCCCATGGGGGTGTTTTGTCGAAGAAGATCATACGCATCAAGGGAAAACCACGGTGGAGGGCAACTGTACCCATCGCCTCACATTTTTGTTGAAGCTCTCCGCCCGGAGACGGAGAACGACGCCTCAAATCGGCTGCTTTCCGGGCGTCGTCGCGCCTGTGGAGCAAAGTGGAGGCGACCCCGCGGAGCGAAGTAGAGGCGACCCCATGGAGCAAAGTGGAGCCGACCCTATGGAGCGAAGTAGAGGCGACCCCGTGGAGCAAAGTGGAGGCGACCCGCAGGAGCGGAATGAGGCGACCCCATGGAGCAAAGTGGAGGCGATCCGTGGGAGCAGAGTGGAGGCGACCCGGTGGGAGCAGAGTGGAGGCGACCCATGGAGCGAAGTAGAGGCACGACGGAGGCGCAGCTGCGCAGGGGAGCGACCTTACCCTGCAAAACAAGACGGACCGGCAAGCGCAGAACAGGCGTGGAACAAGGCGAGGCGACGGCGTGGAGCATGGCACGGCGACGCGGTGGAGCGAAGTGGAAGGCGCATGGGAGCGCCGCAGCGGATCGCGTCGATGCGGTCCAGCATGCCGATGCCACACGAACAAGGCGGCCGCTTTGCACGCTCGACAAGACGGCAAGAGCGCGTCTAATCCGACGGATGTCTCCAAGGCATCCCGTCTGGATGCCTTCAGTCGCAGCTGAGGCGTTCAACCGTTCGGCGGCCGCCATGCCGGGGTGAATCACGGCCGGTCAACGCGAGAGGCCCGCTCGACGTCGCGGGTCTTTCGTCACCAGGCCCTTTGACGGGCTGCAGTCATTCCACGCCTGCGCACGCCCCAGCGGCGACGGCGCTCTCCCACTCCTCGGCCTGCTTGGCCATGAAGTCTTGAAACGGCTTGAGCGAGGGGCCTTTGGCCTCTTCGGCCCGGGATCGCCGTTCTCCGCCTTTTCGACGGGGAAAGACTTGACGCCGGCCGTCATGTACCACGTTCCGAGGAACATGACGACGATCCCGAGGAGCCCGACGATCTCCATCTCGGCCGAGACGCCGAGCGTGAGGACGGCAATGCCTCAAAAAAACGACGAGAAGGCCAAGGACGAGATGGCGAATTGACACCTGGCGGGCAGCGCCTTCGGCGACGGCTTGGGCTTGAGGGTGTCAGCGAACCCGGGATCCTCGTCGGACAGCTGGGCTTCCAGCTCTTCCAACATCTTCCGTTCGTATTCGGAAAGGGCCATGGGTTCTCCTCTGTCGTCGGCGTACCCGTCAAGAATATCCCGAAGGCACGAGCGGCAAAAAGTCATGTGGACCACCACGATGTCATAGTTTCTGAGGCGACGGAGTCCATTCACCTCCGGGTGAACGCGACCTTCCCCGTTCTCGCGGCTTGCTCGGTTTTTACCGGTTCCCTGCGTTTCATACGCCTCCCCCGTTTTCACGGCGCCTCTCCTTGTCACGCTTCGCGGCGCCTCCCTTGTCGACGCCGATGAGGCTTCCCGGACCGGCGAATGACGGGCCGAACTTGTCGCGAATGCGGTCGAGCGCCGCCTCAGCCCGTTCAAGACGCGGATTCACGCCAAACGCCTGATGCATGCCCTCGTCCGTTTGGCCGCCGAAGTCCCAGGCTTCGCCGTCGGAATCCGCGCCCAGAGCCAGCTGTACGCCCTCACGCGGATCGACTGTCTGCTCGGCGCGCAGGCCCAGGAGGCGCAGCCCCTCGTCGGAGACGGCGATCGAATCGAAGAGATGTTTGGCGCCCGCGTAGAGGTCCGCCGCCAGATCGGTCGGCCTGGCGAAAGTCGTGCTGCGGGTGATGGTCGTGAAATCGGCGAAGCGGACCTTGATCGCGACCGTCCGGGCAGTCAGACGCGCGCGCCGCAGTCTGCGCGCTGTGGCATGGGCCTGAGCCAGAAGGATCTTTTTCAAGTTTGCCGCGGTCGGCCACGTGTTCGAAGAATGTCTCCCTCTTTGCCGATCGACTTCTCCTCGCGAGAAGTTTGCACGGGACGCGGGTCCCGCCCCATCGCCAATCTGTACAGATGCGTTCCGTGGGCGCGGCCGAGGATCCTGGCCAGACGTTCCGGTCCCGCGTCGGCGAGCTCTCCCACCGTCTCGATTCCCTGCTTGGCCAAGCGCGCCCTCGTTTTCTCCCCCACGCCCCACAGCGCCCCCACCGGCAGCCCGTGGAGGAAGGCGATCGTGGCCGAGCGGGGTATGAGGAGCAGGCCGTCGGGCTTCGCGTGGGCCGAGGCGATCTTGGCGACGTGCTTCGTCGCGGCGATGCCAACCGACGCCGGAACGCCGACCTCGCGCCGAATGCGCGCCCGCAAATCCGTGGCGATGCGGACGGGCCCTCCCATGAGGCGCCGCGCGCCGCCGACGTCGAGAAAGGCCTCGTCCACCGAAAGCTTCTCCACAAGCGGGTGACGTCGTGCAGTATGTCCATGATTTGCCGCGACACCTCCGAATACCTGCCGTGGCGCGGCGGAATCATCGTCAGATGCGGGCAGGCCCGAAGGGCGCGGGCCACGGGCATTGCCGAGTTGACGCCGAATCTCGCGGGCCTCGTAGGAGGCGGCGGAGACGACGCCGCGCTCGGCTCCCCCGACGGCGACCGGCTTCCCGCGAGCTCCGGGCGATCGAGCAGCTCGACTGACACGAAGAAGGCGTCCATATCGACGTGGAGTATGCCGACGTCGGAATCGTCGTCGCCCCAGAATCGACGGGCTTCTTTCGACCGCGGCGCTCGGGACATCCGTCCTCCTTTCTCACGCGACAAGCCTACGCTCAGGCTCCGTCGCTTTTTCTGGCCGCGCAAAACGCCCGGTCCGCCTGCCACGGCGCCCTCGAGTCTCGATAGGCTCGTGGCATGAAGCGCGCATCGTCCAGAACACAGCTGCCCGAGGGGCCCGTCGCCACAACGTATGCCACTGCGGAAATCGTCAGGGGCGGACCAATCCCTCGCAGGTTCTCCTTCTGTTGGACGGCGTCGAGTCTTCGAGCCTGGACCTCGCCGATCCGGAGTACCTGGATTTCGAGTATATGCAGCACATTCGCCTCATACTCGAATCGCGCTGGGATCAAGCCGGGCGCCGCGCCGTCGAGGCGGGCGGGTCGGCCGAAGGCGGCGGCCCCGCCGCACGAGGGTGCTTTCATTTGGGAGGCGCAGGCTGCGCGCTCGCCAGGGCGCTGGGCGCCCGCAGGGAGCTGCATCAGGTCGCCGTCGAAATCGACCCCGAACTGGCCAGGCTGGTGCGCAACTGGTTTCCGCTGCCGCGCTCGCCCTTTCTGAAGATCAGGGTCGGGGACGCCAGGCACGTCCTCGACTCGACGAAAGCGAGCTGGAACGCGATCGTCCGCGACGCCTTCACGGGCAGGGAGGTGCCGCCGCATCTGCGAACGGCGGAGTCCGCGAAACGAGCGGCCGACGTTTTTTGGCGCCGGGAGGGATTTACGTTCTCAATGCGGTCGCGTCGGCGGGGATTCGGCGGCTAGACGAGGACATCGCGGCCATGGCGGCAGCGTTTCCCAATATCGTCGCGATAGCGGATCCGGCGGTTTTCAGCGGAAGGCGTTTCGGCAACTTCGTCGTAGCGGGCTCCGACGCTCGTTTTCCGGTCGAGTCGATCGAACGGGAAGTGCGCAAATTCCCGCTGCCGACGAAGTTTTTCGACGACGGCGCCTTGCGCTCCCGGGCGGCCTCCGTCAGACCGTTGACCGATTCCCTTGCAGGATGGCTGAGAGCTACAAGCCCGAGGCAACGTCGTCCGCGTCCCAAGCCGACGACGTCGGCAGAGCCCGAGTGAGCCAGCCGAGCCCTGAATCCGGGCAAACTGCCGGAGCCTGCGCGGAATGCGCCCGTTGGCGGCGACTCAGGCCGGCTGTGAGGCTTTTGCGAAGCGGACGAGGACGGCCCCGGCGGACGGCGCGGGTCAGGCGGAGTGCTTTCCTCGCCGACGTTTGACTTGGCCTTGGCCGGGCTCGGGCAGCTGCCCCACATTCGATGCGGGCAAGCTGGCGGACGGGACGGAATCCGCGCCGGCGCCGCCGAGCGGATCAGCCTCGTTCGGCACGGACATGGCCGGAGCTCTCCGGGTTCCCCGTCCCCGCAACACCGATTTTCGTTTGCGGCTGCGCCGTTTTCCGTTCCCCCAGAGGCCTGGTCTCCACCGGGGATTCAGGGGTTCTCCCCGTGCGTTCCGCGCCGTCGGGCGCCGTTTCGCCCGGGGCGAGAGCGTCGTCGGCCTCCGCAGCCGGAGCCTCCTGTTCGGCCCTTTCGCTCGATGCCTCGGCCAGGGCTTCCGCTTCGGGGAATCTTTCAACACGAGGGTCTGCATCCGTTCGAGCGCGGAGTGTCTGGGAGTGTCCCCCGCGGACAGCGCGGCGCCGAAAACGTGGGGGAGCGAAGACGATGTCGTGGGACGCATTCGCGTCCTCCTGAGGAACGACGGCATTGCTCTCGCGTCCGAATCCGAGAGCTTCGTCCCAGCCTCGGACTGGCCATGCGTCGATGTCGCCGCCCTGGACGCCGGAGGGGATGAAGCCCTCCTCGGACGGGTCGGCTTCGTATCCGACCGCCTGGCCTCCGTCGCCCGTTGTGAAAGACACACCTTCGAATTCGCGGGGCGAGCCTTTCCCCGCTCGCGGGCGGGCCGCTCGGCCCTTCGAACGCGCTTGACGATTCGAGGGGGCGGACGAGTCGAAGGAACCGGCAGATTCGAACGAGCCGACGGAGTCAAATGAAACAGGAGGTTCAAGCTCGTTGGGCTGCTCCCAAGCCTCAGGCCCTCAACCGAGCTCCGCCCCTGCTCGGCGGCCCGGCCATCGCGCTGTCCGCCAAGGCCGCATCGACCACGGACACGTGCTCCGCAGCGCTTTCAGCCGTTACGCCTTCCATGTCGGAAGGCTGCTCGGCGGAATCCCCCATCATCGACTCGATGACTTCCGATTCCGTGATGAGAAGGCCGGCATTCGCTTCAGGCTCGGCAGCGGAGGCCCTCGACGCCGACGGCCGGATCTTCGCCGCCGAGGTCGTCGGCGTCCAAGCCGACGCCGACGTCCGCCGCGTCTTCGGCGTCCTTGCCGAGGTCGCCGTTTTCGCCCAGATCTTGCACATAGTTTTCGGGGGCGTTCCATCCGGAGCTTTCGTTCCATCCGGAGCTTTCGATCGCGGCGACGTCGATGTACCCCGAAGCCGAAAGCGGCTCGAGAGTCTCCGCGGGATCCAAAACTTCGCCGGGATCCCCGTTTTGCTCGGAGGGATCCGGAACGTCCGGCAAATTCTTCAAAAACGCCTTGATGCGCCCCAAAGCCGAGAGCGGCTCGAGAGTCTCGCCCGGATCGAGGACTTCGCCGGGTTCGTTGTCGGCGGACTTTTTCCGGGCTTTCAATGCCGTTGAGGTCCCCGGGCCTCCTGGATGTCGCTAAGCTCACGCCGGGCCCCTCAACGTCGGCGGGCTCCCGAGAGTCTTCGACGCCGTCCGATTCTTGCGGGTCCTCGACGCCCGCCAGTTCTTGCGGGTCCTCAACGCTGGCAGACGCTCGGGCATCCCCAGTGCCCGCGAGTTCGATCGACGCCCCCGCGCTCGCCCGCGCCGGCCGTTTCCTCGGCTTCGGCAAGCTCCTCGACGCCGACGTTTTTCATAAGATTCGGCAAGTTCCTCGATGTTTACGTGCGCATAGGACTGGGTTTGCTCGTTGAGACCGTCGTTTTCGCCGTCTAGATCGGCATCGTCGACGGCGTGAGCCTCGCGTCCGCGGGCATCGCCCGCGTCGCCTTCCCCGGCTTCAGCGGCGCTCCCGAATTCGCCTGCGTCGTCAGCTTCGACGTCGGCCTGCACGGCCTCCTTTTGGTCCTCACGTTTGAAGCTCCGTGGGGATCCTCGCCCAGACTCGATGCGTCCTCCCTCAGATCCGTCCTCAGATCCGTTTCGTCGTCGGCTTCCAAATTCGATTCGTCGCCAACTTCCAGATCCGATTCGTCGCCGGCTTCCAGATCCGATTCCCCGCGAACGGCCTCGGCTTCGCCAAAGCCCGCTGCGGCGTCGGAGCGGTAGCGTGAGTCATCGGTTTCAGGCGGAACGTGTGATTCGGCGGCACCGTCCGATTCAGCCGAAACGTACGATTCAACGGCGCCGTCCGCGACTGCGGCGTCCTTCGGACCGTTCCCAGTTTCCTCGGAGACGGCCAAAAGCCCTCGTCGCCTTTCAAGGCCGGCGGCGAAGCCCGCCTCGGCAACGGCCTCGCCTTCGACGGCGTCGGCGGCGCCCTGCTTCGGATCCGGCGACGTCCGCATCTTCAGACTCGAAAGCGTCGGCGGCGCCCGCCTCGCTCACTGCGGGCTTCGGCGTCGCCGTCCGCGACGTCTGCTTCGCTCTCGCCGACGGCCGAGACTTCAGCAAGCTCGGCGACGCTTTCCGCAGCGCCCTCGAGCGCTCGGCCTCCGGCGCATCGGTTGCGACGTCGTCGGCCTTTTCGGCGGCGTCGCGGCTGTCCCCTGTCATCGTCCGCGAGGCGTCTCGTACGCCCTCGGCGCCACCCCCGGCTTGCTGGCTTCTCATCGGCCGAGACGTCGAACGCGGGCCCTTCGCCCACCCGTGCTCGCCGGGAAGAAAACCCTGGTAGCGCTCCATCTTCCGCAACAGTCCCTGCGGATCGAAGGTCTTTTTCCGAAGCCGAGGCGCGCGGCGAGGAGACTCCCGCGAGGAACTGCTCGGCGGCGCGGCCGATTTCGTCCACGGTGGGGACTCGCATTTCGGGCTTGGGCGCGGTGACGTATCCGCGCACCGAGCCGTTGGCGTCGTAGTCTTTCTCGAGCTTGTCGATGAATTGGGCCAGCTCCTCGTTGCCTTCAATGGCCGAAGAGTAGGCTTCGACCTCTTCGGCTGCGGCCTGTTCCAGATCGCCCAAAGGGAAGTAGAGCCCGCTGAGCGAGGACGTCAGCCCGAGTGCTCCGGCGGCCCCGGTGAAATAACGATCGCCGGCCAGATAGACGGGAACGCGAACGGCGACATTCGTATGCGAGATGCCCAGCTTCGCCGTATGAAACTCGACATAGTCGGCGAAACCGGCGGTGAACCAGAAGTCCGCCTCAAACACTTGGTCCTCGCGCTTGTCGGCCGTGCGCACGACCATGTCGGCCGGCCTCGTGTGAGGAGTGGCCGAAGGGACGGCCGTGAAGGAGAAGGTCGACTTCACACCGAACTTCTCGATGATGTCGATCATGTCCGCCAGCAGCGCGTCCCATTGAAAAATCGGGCTCGGCGCCGTGCAAATGCAGGAAGGGCTGGCCCTCGACGTCGCTCGCATGCGAAAGGACGATTCCGCTGCGGCGCATGTCGACAAGCCGACCGTCCTTGTAGTTCATAAGCGGCCGCTGAGATCGATAGTCGATGAGCGGATCGGAGTTGAACAATGCGGCGGCCCCGCCGTCAAGCGGACTGAGCGACAGCGATATCAGCTGGCCGACGGCGCCGGCGTCTACGGCCGGATCCACCAGATTGAGAACCAACCGCTCGACGCGCTCAGGCCCCTCGGCCTCTGGAAACGATACGAAGTGCCCCATGTGTCTCCTCTCCTCGCCCTCTACTTTGCCATAAGCCTCCCCGCCGCTTCGACTCTCCGAACGGGCCCCTCTGCATGCCCTGTTATTCCCGACACTCCGGCGTTCAACGGTTTCGACGTGGTAATACTACCCATCGTTTTTTGACTGCGATAGGGCGCGCTGATTAGCTTCGACGGCCCCCGTGGCCGATAATTGTGTGGTCGATTTTCCCCGTTTCAGGACCGTCCATGGTGAGTTATCCGCGCGTTCGCGCGCAATCGCCGACGAGCAAGACTTCGTCGAGACGGCGTATGCCGCGCTCGACCGCCAACGCGAGGCCTACTCCGAACGTCTGCGCGAAGTTCGAGCGCAACAGGGCCACGAAAGCGCAGGCGCCCTCTCCGAGCGCGACTCCTTCGCGACCCATTACGAGGACAATCTCATACGTTTGCGCAACGTCGAGAATCGCCTGGTCATGGGGGCGCCTCGACTTCACAGACGGCGAAACAGAGCACATCGGGCGCATCGGCCTCAAGGACGAGGACCAGGAGATCATTCTCCTCGACTGGCGGACCCCTGCAGGCCGAGCCCTTTACCGGGCCACCGCGGCCGAGCCCGGCGAAGTCGTTCGCCGCAGGCACATTCAGACGCGGATGCGCGACGTCGTCGGCGTGGAGGACGAATTGCTCGACGCCGAAGCCTCCGAGGGGCTGACCGACCTCAACCTCACCGGTGAAGGCGCCCTGATGGCGGCGATGGCGACGGCCCGCGACGGAAAGATGAGCGACATCGTCGCCACGATTCAGGCCGAGCAGGATCGAATCATTCGGGCCGATTCGAACGGAATACTCGTCGTCCAGGGAGGGCCGGGCACGGGCAAGACGGCCGTCGCGCTCCACCGCGCCGCCTACCTTCTTTACACCCAACGCGAACGGCTTTCCCGTTCGGGCGTTCTCATCGTGGGCCCCTCCCCCGTGTTCCTGCGGTACATCGACCAAGTCCTTCCGAGCCTGGGCGAGTCCGACATCGTTTCGACGACGGTGACCGGGCTGCTTCCCGGCGTCGAGGCGACTGGGGGCCGACACCGTGCAAGCCGCGCGGATCAAAGGCTCGCCGGTCTGGCGGACCATCGCCGCGAACGCCGTGCGAAACGTCCTCGAACGCCCGCTCGATCGCCCTGTCTCTTCACAATCGACTCGAGCCCCGTGACCCTCACGCCCTCGCAGGTTGAGGCTGCGCAGCAGCGCGCTCGGCGCGGGGGCGGCCCCACAACGAGGCCCGTGAAACGTACGCGAGGATCCTCGTCGAAGAGCTCGCAAACCAAGTGGCCGCACACAAAGAAATGGCACTGGAGGACGCCGGCTGATAGTCGACGAGGTCGTCTCCTCGCGTGAGGCTCGGCGCGAAGTCAATCTTAGATGGCTGCCTTCCTCTCCCGTCCAGCTGCTCGAACGGCTTTACGCGCGCCCGCGCCTGCTCGCCATGTGCGCCCCCGAGCTTTCGCCCGAGGAGATCGAGGCGGTTAGCCGGCCGAAAGGCAGCCCGATCACGGCCGCCGACATCCCCATTCTCGACGAGCTCGCCGAATGCCTCGGACCCTTCCGCACCGACTTCGAGAAGCGCCAACGAGCCGCTGCGCAGGCGCGCGACGCCGAGCTTTCCGAGTACGTCAAGGAAACGATGAATTCGATGAACCTCGGCGGCGGCATCGTCAACCTCGAACAGCTGACCGAGCGCGCAGCCGGCTCCGGGCCGCAGTCAAGCCTTTTGCTGACCGCGCATCCTCGGATCGAACATGGACCCTACGGGCATATCGTGGTCGACGAGGCGCAGGAGCTTTCTCCAATGCAGTGGAGATGCTCGCCCGCCGGTGTCCGACGAGGTCGATGACGGTCGTCGGCGACCTCGACCAGCGTCCGGACGGCTCGCCCTCAGGCGGCTGGACGAGCATCCTCGGACGGCTCGGATCGAGCGCTCGGATCGAGAATCTCACGGTCTCCCTACAGGACTCCGGCGACGATCCTCCGCTCGGCCGGGCGGACCCTCGCTGCGGCGGGCGTTTCCGTGCTGCCCGTCGAGGCCGCGCGCGACCTTCCCTGACTGCCTCGCCTTCACTGCGATCGAGGAGGACGGGCGAGAGGGCGCCGTCGTCCGATCGGTCAAGGAGCGGCGCGCGTGGTTGGACGAAGAGTATGGCCCGGGCGAAGGAACGCTGGCGGTCATCGTCCCCTCCGACCTGCGCGACGGCGTCGCGGAGGCGCTGGCCGGGGACCCCGGGCTGGCCGGGTACGTGAAAGCCGACTCCGCCGGCTTGGCGCGCATAGGCGTCTTGTCCGCAATCGAAGCCAAGGGCTTGAGTACGACGCCGTCGTGCTGGTCGAGCCCTCGCGCGTGCTGGCCGAAGGCCCCGGCAATCTTTATGTTGCGATGACCCGTCCCACCCGCCGCCTCGACGTTCTCTATTCGGGCGAGCTTCCCGCCGGAATGGCTTGACGCCGCGCGGGCCGACGCCGGTCAAAACCAACTCAGCACGGGCCGACGCCGCGCATCCGGCCCGGGGCGCATGGCTCTTTCAGAGACGATCGGCTCAAATTGCAATCGGCCCGAATCGCGGACAACCCTCATTTTCCATCCGATCTGCTGTACGGTTTGTCTTCGGCACACATTTCATCGCAAGGAAGGCAAGATGCCACGAGTCCTCCTCCTAGAATCCCCGCACGCGTCTGCGGACTCGGTTTTCGCCAAGTACGGCATAGAGGTTCGCCGCGTTTCGGCGCCGTCCAAGGCGACGAGCTGATCGAGACGCTCAGCGACGTCGACATGGTGGGCATCCGCTCAAAGACCAACCTCACCCGCAGGGTGCTCGATGCGAGCCCCCATCTGACTGCCATCGGCGCCTTCTGCATCGGAACGAACCAGATCGACGTCTCCGCCGCCAACGAAGCAGGCATCGCCGTATTCAACGCGCCGTACGCCAACACGCGTTCCGTGGTCGAACTCGCCATAGCCGAGGCCATCGCCCTCACGCGCCATCTGACGGACAAGAACAACGCCCTTCAATCCGGCGTGTGGAGAAAACCGCCTCCGGCGCGCACGAGGTTAGGGGAAAGACCCTCGGAATCGTCGGCTACGGCTCCATCGGCACCCAACTTGGCATCATCGCGGAAGCGCTCGGCATGTCCGTGCTCTTCTACGACGTCGCCGAAAAGGCTCGCGATCGGCAACGCCGTGCGCATGCGCAGCCTGAGCCAGCTCCTGGAACGGGCGGACATCGTCTCGATTCATATCGACGGACGCGCGTCGAATGCCGGATTTTTCGGGCGGGACCGAGTCATGGCGATGAAGGAGGGCGCGATTCTCATCAATCTTTCGCGCGGCTCCGTCGTGGACCTGGAGGCGGTGCGGGAGCGGTTGACGGACGGAAGCTTGAGCGGCGCCGGGATCGACGTGTTCCCTCACGAGCCCAACGCAAACGGCGACCCTTTTTTTCCTGCTCGCTCGCAGGGCCTCGACAACGTCATTCTCACGCCTCACATCGGGGGTTCGACGATCGAGGCGCAGGAGTCCATCGGCTCTTTCGTGGCCGAAAAAGCTCGTCTCTTACTGGCGGAAGGGCCTGACCGGCCTCTCCGTGAACATGCCCGAGGTCGACGCTTCGCCCGCGCCCTCGGCTCGGCATCGCGTGACCTGGATCCACTCGAACACACCGGGCGCGCTCGCGCACGTCAACAGCATTTTCGCCGCTGCCGACGCCAACATCGATGCACAAACGCTCGTCACATCAGGCGAAATCGGATACATGGTCACCGACCTTGCGTCCGAGCTGCCTGAATCGGCGCTGACCGAGCTCTCCGAGTTGGATCAGAGCATCCGGCTCGGGTGCCGCACAGAGACTGACGCGTCCGCGCGACTGGCGCATTTTTCGGCGCTGCAATCCGGTTCGCGACTGAGGTCCTGCTGCACGGAACCGGCTGGGTCCGGCAGGACGGGTTGCGGCCGGAGATCCGGGAGCGCGGGCGGGCGGGAGCGCGGCCAGGCGCCTCGGAGCCGACGAGCCCTCCCGGAACGACGCCGGGAGCCTTTTGGCGGGCCGGCGCAGCAAGCCGCGGGTCGGCTCGCGGACTCAAAGGCGGCCACACTACACTTGGCGTTGAAACTTCACGCATGTTGTGCCGTTGGAAAGGACCCCCGCGCACCATGGAATCTGAGCGCTCCATTACGCGCCCGGCGTCCCGGCGGAAATAGAGCCGCCCGCGTATACGCTTGACGCGCTTTTTGGCACGATCGGCCACCGTCTTCCCGGAATTCCGTGGCCGTCGATTTTTTTCTTGGGCGGACAATCTCCTATGCGGAACTTGCCCATCAGACACGGAAGGCCGCTCAGGCCTTGAACCGGCTAGGGGTGGGCCGCGGCGACGTCGTCTCGCTCGTCATGCCCAACTGCCCGCAGCACGTCGTCGCATTTTTCGCCGTTCTCTCGCTCGGCGCGACGGTGGCCGAGCACAATCCGCTTGCGCCTCCAAAGGAGTTACGCGAACAGATATCGCAGCGAGGCTCGCGGGCGGCAATCGTGTGGGAGCAAACCCTCGAGGCGCTAGCCGCCGAAGGGCCCTCTCAGCGGCCCCGTTTTCCCGTCGGTCGACCTCTCGCGCGAACTTCCCCACCTTTCACGCCTTCTTCTCAAGCTGCCGCCTCGCTTCGGCGCAAAAACAACGTTCAAAGCCCGGGGAGCCGTCCCTGCGGGCGTCGCCTCCTTCGACGACCTCGTCAGAAAGGCGCGGGCGCGCCGCGATCCGAGCCCAGCGGCGATCGACGACGTCGCCGTCCTCATTCACACCGGCGGCACGACGGGCAAGCCTAAAGCAGTCATGCTCACCCACCGGAACATCGCTTCGAACGTCGAGCAGACAAAAGCCTGGGTTCCTATTTTCACCGGGGGCGACGAGGTGCTCTGCTGCGTTCTCCCTTTTTCCACGCTTTTGGAATGATGGCGACGATGCTGGGCGTCAAGCTGGCGCCGCCCTCGTCTTGCTGCCGAAATTCGATCCGCACGCGCTTCTTGCCGCCAATCGCCGCCGAGGCATCACGCTGCTTCCCGGCGTCGCCCCCCATGTTCGCCCGCATTCTGGACGCCGCTGCCGAACGCGGCGAGGACCTGAGCGGCATCGGCTTCGCCTTTTCCGGCGCCATGGCGCTCGACCGCGAACTGGCCGCCCGGTGGGAAAGCGCCACGGGAGGCTTCATCATCGAGGGGTACGGGATGACGGAGGCCAGCCCGATCATCGCCGGCTCGCCCGTTTCCTCGGCTCGCCGCCCCTCGACGCTCGGGCTGCCTTTCCCTCCACTGAGGTGCGCATAGCCGCCCCGGACGACGCGCCCGCCCCGGCGAACGGGCGCACCGGCGAAATTTTGGTCCGCGGCCCTCAGATCTTCGTCGGCTACCACAACGATCCCGAGGAGACGGCCCAGGCCTTCACGGAAGACGGCTGGCTCCGCACGGGCGACTTGGGATATTGGGACGACGGCTTCCTCGTGATGGCGGACAGGGGCAAAGGAGCTCATCATCAACGGCGGTTTCAACGTCTATCCGTCGCAGGTCGAAGAGGCGATCAAGGGGATGCCGGGAGTGCGCGACGTCGCCGTCGTCGGAATGCCCGAAGATTCGCGGGATTCGCGCGGAGAATCCGTCGTCGCCGCCCTTGTGCTCGAGCCTGGGGCGGCTGTCGACCTCGACGCCGTCAGGCGCTGGACCCAGGACAAGCTTTTCCCATTACGCGATGCCGCGGTCGATAGCCGTTGTGGCAGACCTGCCCCGTTCGCAGCTCGGCAAGGTCCTTCGGCGAAGCGTCCGCGAACAATTGCAGGGGCTTCGAATTGAAGGCAGGCCAGTGGCGCGCGAAGGCCCTCGGAGCTCACGGGGGCGACCGGCGAGGCGTTCGAGGCTTTTCGTCTCCCGGCTCCAAGAGCAGTACTCGGTGACCTCGCGAGCAGCTGAGCGACTGGCTCGCGTCCAAAGGCGAGAGTCTGGAAGGGCTGCGCTCGCGATTCGCCGAGCGCACCCCTCGCCGGATTCCGTCCGCGCCTGGTTCGCCGAGAATTTCAGCATCGAAGGCCTGAAGGCGTGGCTCTCGTCCAAGACTCAGCAGAACTCGCCGGACAAAGGCAATCGGATCGGCCCCGACGCGGGCGGCCAGCCGGCGTAGGAGGCCAGCCGGCGCAACAGAGCCAGCCGGAGTTTCGAGATCAGGTGGCCCAGCCGAGGCCAGCCAGAGCGTCGGAAATCAGGTGGCCTAACCGAGGCCAGCCGGAGCGTCGGAAATCAGGTGGCTCAACCGAGGCCAGCCGAGCGTCCGAGATCAGTCGGCGACGGCGCCGCCGTCATGCCCACAAAAATCTTTTCAGGACAGGCTGCAAATTCTTCTGGGACAGGCTACAGATTCTTCTGGGGCAGGCTGCCGCCGAACGGTCGGTCAGGCCGGATATCGTTCCTCGAACCACGCAACCACCGTGTCGAGGTGTGGGGCCGGCCAAGCGCACTCGAACGTACCGGCGGGCGTGTCGCACAGGAGAAGCAGGCGCGATGCTGCCCGCGAGCAGATCGACCTCGGTCGACTGGCTGCGGGCCAACTGAGCGAACGCCCTTCACTTCGGGACTCGCCGCCATAGCGGTGAACGCCTGCCGTCCGGTCCAGCTCGCCGCATCCACACGCTGGAAAACGGCGGAGAGCGCATCCCCGCCCTGAGCGGCTCGGATCATCACGCCAAGGTTTGCCGAATCTGCGACTGCGTCTCGGTGGCGACGACCTCGGCCGTCGCGCCGTTCACGAGAGGCATGAACGGGGCGACGTGGCCGCATTCGACGTCGGCAATGATCGGCACGCCCAGGCCGCCCAAAGCGTCGATGACGGCGTCGTACTGGTTCATGTCCGCGCAATCCGGGGCATTCGTCCGTCCAACGAGAACGGCGGCCGCAGATTCGAAGAAGCCCGCCAGGCGCATCCCATGGAGCGTTCTGCACACCTCGTACGCGTCCGCGTTGGCCGCTTCGACGTATACGATGAGCGGATCTCCGGTGGAGCGGGCGAGTTCGGACGCCCTGCCGAACGGCGTTCCGGCCAGGTTTCCCAGAGTCTCGATGCATCCGCCGATGAGCCTGCCCCGCACGCGCATCGTCTCCCCGCACCGTCGAGCCGCACCCAATAGGCTTCTTCCGTAAGCTCGAACTCTGCGACCTCGGGAAACGTCTCGTAAAGAACGTAACCTTCGCGGTATTTGTCGGGAGCGTCCTGAGTGAACGAGGCTCCCCGGGAAGCGAAACGACGTCCATCCAGCCGACGAGGCCTTCAGGCACCGCGAACGGCGTGTCAAGGAGGTTGTTTCCGTGCACGGTGGCGACGCCGGCATTCAAGGTGAGCGGCAAAAGAAGGGTTGAAATGTCTGAATAACCGATGACCCACGTCGGCTCGGCCTCGGCCAGGGCCTGCCAATCGAGACAGGGTATGAGATCGATGGCCAGCTCACCGCCCCACGGCGGAATGACGGCGCGAATCTCCGGATCGAGAAGGAAATCCTGCATCCCCGCGCACGTTCCCGGGCGGGCGCGGACGTGGCCCCTGTTTCCGTCCATGCACTCGCCGATAAGGGACCCTCAAACCTCGGGAGCGCACGGTTTCCACGGCAAACTCCAGCCTGGGCTTCGAGGCGGGAGGCACACCGCCCGACGGCGACGTGACGGCCACCGTGTCGCCAGGGTCGAGGGGCCTGGGGAAACGCAGCTTCATTTGAGGGACTCCGGCGGATTCTCGCGCAGTTCGCGGATTGCATTCTCGAAATCGTCCAACGAATCGTAGTTCGAATAGACCGACGCAAAACGCAGGTACGCGATCGTGTCGAGTTCGCGCAGCGGCTCGAGGATCGTCAAGCCGATCTCGTGCGCCTCTATCTGCGAAGCCCCGTTGGCCCGAATTCGCTCCTCGACCAGCTGGGCGAGCCTCGCCAGGTCGTCTTCGCTTACGGGGCGGCCCCTGGCAAGCCTTTCCCACCCCGCTTATGATCTTCTCTCTGGAGAAAGGCTCGTAGGCGCCCGACCGCTTGATCACCTGAAGGCTCGCCGTTTCGATCGTCGTGAATCGTCGATTGCACTGAGGGCACTGACGGCGCCGCCCTAATCGCCTGACCGTCATCGCTGGCGCGCGAGTCGATCACGCGAGACTCTGGATGTCGACAGAAAGGGCACCGCATTCTTCAACATTAATCGCGCGCGCGCCAGTGCGGCAAACATTCGTGCCGAATAGCCGCCAAATCTGTCTCATCGGCGGCCCCCGGACCGAGGCTTCCCCTCCCCGGTCCGGGGACCAGCTCATCGGTAATGGGGCAACACAAGCTTCTGTCCGGGTTTCACGTCGCGCGAACCCAAAGAATTCAACTGTGCGATATCCGTGACCGCCCTTGGAGTGCTGGGGGCGCCTTTCGATTCGGGCGGCGATCGCCCACAGCGTGTCCCCCGATTGAACGACAACCGTTTGCCGTTCGGCGGAAGCAAAAGACTTCCCACGACGAGGCCCATGACGACCACGGCCGTGCAGGCGAGAGCGGCGAAGGCGGCTCGAAGCGCTCGCGCGCCAAACGCCCTGGGAGCCAAAGACCCGCCGCCCGCTGGCGCCGCCTTTTCTTCCCACGCCGCGGGGGCGTCGCTACGCGGGGACTGCGTCCTTCGCGAAGCGGGCGAGACGGCCGGCCGACTGGGCTTTCGCATCGCCGACTTTGCCTTCGTCGGGCGTAGCCGCGGTGGGAACAGCCCGAAGGCGCGGACCCGGCAATGCCCGCTCCGACCGTTCGCCGTCGCGCAAGGTGCGATCGAAGCGATTGCCGCGCGCATCCTCGCAGCATCGCCGAACATTCGGACCGACGGCTTTTCAACCGCCGAGCGCCTTTCCCGCGCTGAGCCGCCTGCTTCGGTTCGCGGTCTGCCGGAATCCGCAGAACGCTCATACCTTCACCTCGAACTTTCGTTCATCGAACATGTGTTTATACACGATAGCGAGCTATCGAACACTTGTCCAGTCCTGTCGCTCGAACGCTTTCCTGAACAAATGTTTGCCCTTTTCGTATCGTTGCCGGTAGGCTGATGACATAAGTCAATCGCGCCCCTCCGACACTTTTTGGGGCTTTCACCGGAGGTGATGATGGTCAGACGCCGAACAGCCCTGACTGAACGTCAGAAGGAAGTGCTCAACGCCCTTCGCTCGAGCTGCTCAAGAACCGCTACGCCCCCGACCATTCGGGAAATCGCCGACCGCTGCGGCTTTTTCGTCGACGTCGTCGGTCAAATACCAGCTCGACGCTCTCGAAGACAAGGGTACATCGTGCGCGACCCCAGGCGTCCGCGCACGATTCTCTTGACCGAGCTGGGCTTGGAGAACACCCACCGCAGGCTTTACGCCGATTACACGAGCGCCGGCGTTCCGAGGGGTGCGGCGGCAGAGGAGCCGAAGACGTCCGCGGAGGACTTCACGTCGACCCTCGGTCAACGTCCCGGTTGTCGGGCGCATCGCGGCGGGATCGCCGATATTGGCCGACCAGGTGGTCGAGGAGGTTCTCCCCTTGCCTCGGTCCCTCACCGGCGACGGTGAATTGTTCATGCTCAAAGTCGTGGGCGATTCCATGGTCGAGGCGGCCATCTGCGACGGCGACTGGGTCGTCATCCGCCGGCAGCCCGTGGCCGAGAACGGGGAGATAGTCGCGGCCATGATCGAGGGAGAGGCGACGGTCAAGGTCCTCCAGCGCAAGGACGGCCACACTCTTTTGCTTCCACGCAACAGCGAGTACCGGCCGATTCCCGCCGACGACGCCGAGATTCTCGGGCGCGTCGTCACGGTGTTGCGCTCGCTCTGACTCATTGTCGGAGCCTCCGCCCGGGAAGTCGAAGCCCCGGCTTCAGCGCCGAGACGTGGAACTCGGACGAGACTCGAAGATCGGATTTTCAGCCCCTGTCGGCCTTCGAGCCTCCGTTCGTCACTGGATCGAGAATCGAGCAGGGCGCCGTTCGACGAAACAGAAGACCGGCGTTCAGCAACGGCCGACCCTTGTTCAACTTGTGTTCAACTTGGGCATGCAGCCCGCACTCGATCCCGGCATACGAGCGCGGGCCCTGTGCGGACCCGCGCTTTAGAGATCTGAGGTCAGACGCGGTTTCCAACGCTCACCTGCGGCAAGGAACGCTCACACGGCGTAGGCGTCGCGCTCCCAGTCGCTCGGCGCAGCCTGCGGCAAAAACTCATGTGCCGTCGCACATCCGCGCCGCCCCGCCGAAAGCCTGCCTGTCAGAAACCGAACCGGCGAGCAACCTCTCGGATCGAGTCTGCGGAACGCCGCAAACCGTCGTACTCCCTCGGCGTGACCACCGGGACGAGCCGACGGCCGACGCCTGCGCGGCCCACGATCGAAGGAACCGACATGCACACGTCGGAAATGCCGAGCCAGTCCTCCAGGTAGGAGGAGACGGGAAGCACGCGGTGCTCGTCGCGGACGATCGAGCCGAGAATCGAAGCGACCGAGATTCCGATCGCATAGTTCGTCACGCCCTTGCCCTCGATGATGTTGTAGGCCGAGCGAACGACGTCGTGATGGATCGCCTCGCGAACGCCGTCGTCGAGCAGCTTGCCATCGACCGTCTGCCCCCACTGCAAAAGCGGGACGGCGCCGACCATCGCCGAGCTCCACAGCGGAATTTCAGAGTCGCCGTGCTCGCCGGCGATGTAGGCGTGGACGTTCTGCGGCGCGACCCCGCACGCAAGCGCGACGAGGTAGCGAAGCCGGGAAGAATCGAGCACCGTGCCCGAACCGAAGAAACGTCCGTCGCTGAGCCCGGACAGCTTCCATCCAGCGTAGGTGACAACGTCCACGGGGTTGGCGACCATGAGATGAATCGCGTTGGGCGCCTGCTCGACGGCTTGGGAACGATCGACTTCATGATGTCGATCGTCGCGCCCGCGAGCTCAAGGCGAGACTGGCCCGGCTTCTGCTTGGCGCCCGCGGTGATGACGACGACGTCGGAATCCTTGATGACTGCGATGTCGGACGATCCTTCGACGGTCGACACGGGCGCGAACTGGCTGCCCTGCGCGATGTCGAGCGCCTCGGCCTTGACCCTGGATTCGTTGATGTCAAACATCGCGTAATGGCGGGCCACGCATGAATCATCGATGCGTACGTGACGGCGGAGCCACGGCCCCGGCGCCTATGATCGCCACCTTGGTGCCGCGCCCGCCCGTCCTCGGGTCGATCGCGGGGGCGTTGGTGGGAGCGGAGCCTCTTCCTTTTTCCGGGGCTTCGCTCTTCTTGGACTTGTCAGTCACGTCTCCTCCTTGTTTGCGGCAACTTCGCTACCGTCCAATGAAAATCCTACGGCTAAAAAACGGCCCGCGCGGGAGCCAATGCGTCCTATGTCTCCGCACCGGTTTGAACGGCTGAATCGCTGCCGCCCGCACGATCGCGCGCCGGATCGGGCGCCGCCGCCAAACGCCGGAGCGCCGAGCGGGCGATGTGCGGGTCTTTCGTCCTCCACATCGGCGGCAGCGAGGCCGCAAGAAAGGGGCCGTAGCGCGCCGTGACGATCCGCGGATCGAGGATGGCGACGACCCCGCGGTCGTCTGTGCGGCGCAGAAGGCGGCCGGCGCCCTGCGCGAGAAGCAGGGCGGCGTGGGTTGCCGCCACGCTCGCGAAAGCCGTTTCCCCGGCGTCGGCCACAGCCTTTGTGCGCGCCTGGGTCAGCGGATCGTTGGGGCGCGGGAAGGGAATGCGGTCGATGAGGACGAGCCTGCACGTGCGGCCCGGGACGTCGACGCCCTGCCACAGCGACAGCGTGCCGAACAGGCTGGCGGCGTCGTCCTCGGCGAAGCGCCGCACGAGCGTCGAGAGCTGATCGTCGCCCTGGCAAAAACGGGCGTGTCCAGCCGTTCCCTGGCGTATTCCGCCGCCGTCTCCGCGGCCCGACGCGGGTGAACAGACCCAGCGCGCCTCCCTCGGCGGCCTCGACGAGCTCGGCGACCCTCGCGAAGCTGGGCCTCGCCTATGCCTTCGCGGCCCGGCGGGGAAGCGAGGCCGCGGCGTAGAGGATCCCCTGTCTGGAATGGTCGAATGGCGATCCGACGTCGATGCCCTCCCCACGGGCCTCGGCTGGGGTACGTGAAGCCGACGGCGCCGGCGATGTGGCGGAAGCTGCCGCCCGTTTCCAGCGTGGCGGAGGTCAAAATCGCGGCCTTGCCCTCGAACAGCGTGTCGGCCAAGGCTGAGGAGACGTCGAGGGCGCGACGTGAAGCGAGCTTCGCCCTTCACCGTCGCGAGCGACCCACGGCACGAGGGCGCCTTCGCCCACGCCGTCGGACAGCAGCTGCTCCACCACGTCCGCGAGCGCCTTGACCCTCCCGCGAGCAAGGGCCTTCGCCGCCGCGGCAGGCCTCGTCTTTGTCGCCCAGATCGTTGACGTCCTCGCGGGCCTGCTGCAATTCGCCGAGCATTCTCGACAGCCCGTCCGCAAGCGGGACGGGCAGTGCCTCGAGCCGGCCTTCGTCAAGCTCGTCGAGCGCCTCGCTCACTTCGTCCCCGGCGTTCTCCAACTCCGTCGCGAGGATCGACTCGCGCCTGAGCAGCCGGACGAGCGAGGAAACGTCGCCTTTGAAATTGAGGCGGTCAGCTGGCCCGTGACGCGGTCGGCGAGCTCGTGCGCCTCGTCGACGATGAAGGCCGCGCTTTCCGGGAGCACGGGAGTTCCGGTCGACTGAACCCCGAGCATCAGAGTGATTCGTGACCACGATGTCCGCCTCTTCGGCCGCTTCGCGCGCGAGAACGGGAAAGCACGAGCCGCGCATCGGGCATTTCGCTCCGATGCACTCCGGTTTGGCGACGGAGACTTGCCGCCAAGCCCGCTCGGAGACTCCGGGGACGAGGTCGTCGCGGTCTCCGTGTCGGTCGCCATCGCCCATTCGCGCAGGCGCACCACTTCTTCGCCGACGGCGCTCGCGCCGAACTCGCCGGAAGCGCGGGAGAGCAGCGCGTCCTCTCTGGATATCCGCCTGCGGCTTTGCGCAGGCACACGTAATTGCTCCAGCCTTTTGACAAGCGCCACCTCGGGCGCCCTCCCATGTATTTCGCGAACGGCCTCGGCTGCTTTCGGTGCGTCGAAGGCGATGATCTGCCGTTGCAGCGCGAGCGTGGCGGTGGAGACGATCACGCGGCTGTCGGTTTTGACGGCCCATTCCATCGCAGGGGGCAAGGTATCCGATCGACTTTTCCGGTTCCCGTGCCCGCCTGCACGAGCAGATGCCCGCCGTCGTCCAGAGCCCTCGGCGACCGCGGCCGCCATTTTCTCCTGCCCTTCGCGCCGAGTTCCGCCCATGGCCCGGACGACGGCGTCGAGAACCTCCCGCCCGGCCACGTCACTTCGTTTCAGCCGGGCTGAGCATCCCGCCGCGGCGCATGGCGGCTTCAATGTCCGCCGACACTCTGGCATGCACGAAGACGCCCTCGCCACGGTACTCGACGGGCGCCAGCAATTCGCCGTCGTCGTGGATGCGGGAAAGGAGTGCTCCGGCGGAGTACGGAACGACTGCGGCGATCTCAATTTCCGGCTGAGGAAGGGCCTCCTCGATCGCCGCGCGCAGCTCCTCTATGCCCTCGCCGGTGAGGGCACGAGACCGCGATCGATCCGGGGAAGCGCGAACGCAGCGCGGCCAAGTCCACGGGGTCGGCGAGGTCGGATTTCGACAGAACGACGATCTCGCGCGTCCCGCGTTCCCGGCACTCGGCGAGCACCTCTCGCACGGCTTTGACCTGGCCGACGGGATCGTGGTGGGAGGCGTCAACGACGTGGATGAGCACGTCGGCCTCCCCCTGCCTCTTCGAGCGTCGAGCGGAAGGCCTCGACGAGCTGGGTCGGCAGCTGGCGCACGAATCCCACGGTGTCGGCAGGGGTGTATTCCCGCCCGGAAGCCGTCTGCGTGCGTCGCACGGTCGGGTCGAGCGTGGCGAAAAGGGCATTTTCGACGAGGACTCCGGCCCCGGTCAGGCGATTGAGCAGGGAGGACTTCCCGGCGTTTGTGTATCCGACGACGACGGCCGACGGCGTGGCGTGCGCCGCCGCTCCGCTCGCCGCTGCTGCCTGGCGGGGCCCATGCGTTTGATGTCGCGGCGGAGCTTGGCCATTCGGGTGCGGATCCTCCGCCGGTCAAGCTCGAGCTGCGTCTCTCCGGGGCCTCGCGAGCCGATGCCCGCTCCCGCGGCCACGCGGCCTCCAGCCTGGCGCGACATCGAATCGCCCCACCCGCGCAGGCGCGGCAGCAGATATTCCAGCTGTGCGAGCTCGACTTGCGCCTTGCCTTCGCGGGACTTGGCGTGGCGGGCGAAGATGTCAAGGATGAGCGCGGTGCGGTCGATGACCTTGACCTTGACGATGTCCTCGAGCGCGCGCCGCTGCGAAGGGGCGAGCTCGGAGTCGGCGATCACGGTGTCCGCCTCGAGCGAGGCGACGAGATCGGCAAGCTCATGCGCCTTTCCAGACCCCAGATACGTTGCCGGGTCCGGGAATGCGCGCCGCTGGATCAGACCGTCGAGGGACCTTCGAGCCTGCCGTCTCCGCCAGCGCGGCGAGCTCCCGAGGGATTCCTCGGCCTGGCTCGCGCTGCCCTCGCTCCACAGGCCGACGAGGACGACCCGCTCGAGGCGAACCTGCCGGTATTCGACGTCGACGCCCTCTTCGCGTGAAATTCCCCGCTTCCAGGCCCTGGATCCGCTGAAGGGAGGATCGCTCTTCCCTTTCGAGTGCGTCGCCGGACCAGCCCTGCGTCCTCATGGGACACCGCCTGCAGGGCGGTGCCTTCGGCAGTGTGCAGGTCGATGCGAGATTCAGAGGAGCCCGCTCCGCTCGTTGATTCGTTCATACACGCTCATTATCCCATGAAAGCGACGCGCGGAAGGCCCTTCACGTTGGTCTACCAGAGTCCTCACCCCCGTTGCGTTACCCCTCCCTGCGCCTTAGGGCCGCCGGACTGCGACGGGTATGCCCGACAGGTGAACGCCCTCGCTCCCGGCGCCGTAGCGCCGCCAGACTCCAACCGGCATGCCCGACATGTCGAACGCCTTCGCTCCCGGCGCCGTGGCACCACCGGACTCCAACCGGCATGCCAGACATGTCGGACGCCTTTACTCCCAGCGCCTTAGGGTCGCCGTCTTGCCCGGTCGCCGCCTTGCCTCGGTCCCGTCGGACCGCGCCTTCGGCTCTTCGCTTAGGCGTCTGCACCGCTCGCTTGGCTCGCCGCTTCGGAGGCTAGACTTGTTGCGTGGCAAACGAGCATTATTTTTCCCCCTCTCCCTCTTCCGACGAAGCGACGGTCGAGCGGCGCGTCGGCCTTCGAGGGGCGCGAGTACGCGGTCGCGACGTCGGGCGGCGTCTTCTCCGCCGATCACGTGGACAAAGGGAACTGCCGTGCTGCTACTAGGCGCCCGAACCGGACCTCGGGCCGGGAGATCTCGCGATCGACCTGGGATGCGGATGGGGCCGTTGACGCTCGCCCTGTGCGAGGAAGCCGCGGGCGCGGACGTGTGGGCGGTGGACGTCAACGAGCGCGCGCTCGAGCTGACCCGCAAAGAACGCCGCGCGCGCAGGTTTTTCGCCGCGGGTCCTTGCCGCCGACGAGGCGCTTGCGGCCTGGGCGAGCGGAGAATCCAGCTCATCTGGTCGAACCCCCGGTGCGCATCGGCAAAGCGCGGCTTCACGAGCTGTTGACGACGTGGATCGAAAGGCTCGCCGACGACGGCGCGGCCTACCTCGTGATTCAGAGGAACCTCGGCGCAGACTCGCTTCGCTCGTGGATGCTCGGCCAAGGGTGGGGCTGCGAAAAGGTCGGCTCCGCGAAAGGCTTCCGGCGTCTTCGCCGTCACAAGAACGCCTCGCGAAGGCGAAGAGACCGACTCGGACGAATAGGCGCAACCTGCAAGCAACAAACCGACCGAGACAACCGCAGCGACGTTGACGAACATGCGAAGACCAATATCCTGAGGATGACGCACCGTCTCAGAGTCAAGACACGAGCATCCTCTTTTCACGTCGTGAAGCCTACTGTGAAGCGGTTTTGGCTTTTCTTCCGGCTGCTCCCCATCTCTTCCGACTGCTCCCTGTCGCATCGAAACGAGAACAATCGCTTAACAGGCGTCGATGCGGCGCCCTTTTCAGCTTTCATGCGCGCAGCTGAATGGCCAGGAAACAAAACTCCTATTCTCCGCTGTATCCCGCGACGCCGATGAGCGAGAACTCGGCGACGAGCACCGCGGGCCCCGTCAGAAACGCGCGGCCCCCCTCGATGCGCACGGTCAGCGGCCCGCCCGGAGAGCGCAGCTGCACTTCGCCCTCGCGTTTTCCCCGCGAGAGAAGCACGGCCAGGGCCGCGGCGCAGGTTCCCGTGCCGCAGGCGAGGGTCTCCCCACTCCGCGCTCGAGCAGCGCGCATGAGCGCCGGATTCGACGGACTCATCTGTTGGCCGGCAAGGCCTTGATCGGCGCGATTGTCCCGGCCTCCGGGAGAGGTTTGATCGGCGAGACCGACTTGGCCTCCGAGACTGACTCGATCGCCGAGGCTGAGTTGATCGCCGGGTTCGGCGACCACGAGCTCAAGGTTCGTCCCCTCGGGCGGCACCGGCTCGTATTGCGGAGCCTCGGCCAATCGCGCCGCCTCGAGCTCCTTCGCGCTGTCGAGGAGCACAACGGTGTGCGGATTGGGCATCGTCACGCTCAACGCAGGCCGCTTGCCCACCCCGGGGAACCGTCACTTGCGTGTCGTCTCCGGCGTCGCCGCGCGGCAGACCGTATTCGCCCATGTCGATCGTGTAGACGGCGCCGTCGAAAGAAACCGTCTTGACGCCGCCGCGGGTTGCGACGTCCACGGACCGGCCTGCCTTGAGGTCGTTCACGCCTTGGACCCGCAGGTAGTGCACGAACACTCTCAGGCCGTTGCCGCACATTTGCGCGATGGAGCCGTCGGCGTTGCGGTAGTCCATGAACCATTCCGCTTCGGGAAAGTCCCGGGCGACGTCGGCCGCCTCGGGAACCGAGGCGGTGCGCACAACGCGTAGGAGCCCGTCCGCGCCGATGCCGAAATGGCGGTCGCATACCAGCGACCGCCCTCGGCCGGCAGATCGAGCGTGCCTCGCGAAGTCAGGCACAAGAATGAAGTCGTTGCCGGTGCCGTGTGCCTTCGTGAGGTTCTGCCCTCGAGCTGCGGAATGATCACGGATACACTCTACCCACTCTGGCTTCCGCCTTGTTGGCAGGGGACGTCGCCTTGGACGCGGCCGACGCCGTTCCGCCCTTTGGCGCACGCGGCTTGAGACCGGCGTCCGAGGCGTCTCGCCCTCGCGGGAAAAACCTTCGCCATCGACGGCCTGCGACGCCCGCTGCCTCGTCAATCCGGCCCTCGCGGGCAAAGCCGCCGCCCTCGCGCAAACCCGTCACGTCGCCTCCAGGGCGCGCAAGATTTCGCCGACCGCACGAGGGACGTCGCCGCCGCTCAAATCGAGCCATTCGATTCGAGGGTCGGCCCTGAACCATTTTTGTTTGCTTCTTTGCGAGCTCGCCGCGTAGCCAGACACATCGATTCGACGGCCTCCTCGATTCGCATCCGACCCTCGATGACGGCCATCGCCTCGGCGTACCCGGTCGCCTTTCCAGCGGTGGGAGAATCGGCCAGCCCACGGCCCATGAGTTCGCGCGTCTCTTCGACGAGCCCCGAGGTCATCATCTCCTTGGCCCTGCGGTCGATCGCCGCGTTGAGCACGTCGGAGTCGCGGAACGCCCGAAGAGGCGAACGTTCGGATAGTGGGCGGTGTGCCGGGGAAAGCGCGGAGTGTAGGCCTGCCCGTCACCCGGATCGCCTCAGCCGCCCGCACCAGACGGCGGGTGTTAGCCAAATCCATGGCCTCGTACGCCTGTGGGTCCTTGCGGGCAAGCTCCTCGAGCAACGGCCCCGGGCCCTCCTTCTCCAGCAGCGACTCGAGCTCGGCGCGAATGCGGCGATCTCGCCCCGGAAAGTCGAGCCGGTCAAGCAGCCCCGAAACGTACAGGCCCGAGCCTCCCACCGCCACGGGGGTCTTTCCCGCGGCGAGGATTGCGTCGACGTCGGCCCGAGCGCTGCGCTGGTATGCGGCGACGCTCGCCTCGTCGAGGACGTCAAGCACGTCGATTTGGCGATGGACGATTCCGCGCCGCTCAGCCGGGGAAATTTTCGCGGTCCCCACATCCATGCCCCGATACAGCTGCATGGCGTCGGCGGAGACGATCTCAACCGAGTCTGCTCCGCCGAGGGCTTCGGCAGCCTCGAGCGAGGGCCGTTTTTCCCGACGCCGTCGGCCCGACAATGCCGATCACCGCCACGGTGGATTCCCTTTCAGACTTTTTCTCAGGGCGCGGAACGCCTGCGAATCGTCGGCATTCCGAGGGAAACGGGGCGCGGCCCTCGGCCTCGGCGGTCGCTGCTCCGTGCGCCGCCGGTGTGCGGCCCACGCCTCGCCCGCCCGAGTTCTGCGAACCTCGAAAAGCCCCCGGCGAGCGCCGAATCCGCAACGAGGTGGTGCGGGGCGCCGTGAGTGACGACGGCGCGAACCATGTCCCCCGGACGAGGTCGGTCCCCGCGTCGATTCCCGCGGGAAGGGGCGACGTGGACCAGGCGATTGTCCGCCGCCCCTGCCGCTGACACGCTCGGCCTCGGCGTCCTTGCGCCCCTCCTTCGGAGATGAGCACTCGACGGCCGAGCCTTCTTTTCGCTTTGTTCTCCTCCGTCGAGATACGCTCTTGAAGGGCGACAAGTCGGCGATATCTCGTCCGAGACGACCTCGGGGTCGACCTGGTTGTCCATGTCCGCCGCCGGAGTCCCGGGCGCGGCGAATAGATGAAAGTGTACGCGGAGGCGAAGCGCGAACGTTCGACCACGTCAAGGGGTTGCCCTCGAAGTCCTCGTCCGTTTCGCCCGGAAACCCGACGATGATGTCGGTTGTGATGGCCGCCTCGGGCATTCTCGCGCGAACCCGGTCCAGGATGCCGAGGAAACGCGAGGAGCGGTAGGAGCGGCGCATGGCGCGAAGCACCCGGTCCGAACCCGATTGGAGCGGCATGTGCAAAGAGGGCATAACCGAGGGCGTCTCCGCCATCGCCGCGATGACCTCGTCGGAAAAAGGCGGCCGGGTGCGGCGATGTGAAGCGCACGCGCTCCAATCCCTCAATCTCGCCGCAGGCTCGCAGCAGCTTGGCAAAAGCCTGCCTGTCGCCGAAGCCCACTCCGTAGGAATTGACGTTCTGGCCCAGAAGAGTCACCTCGATGGCGCCCTCGGAGACGACCGCTTCGACTTCGGCGAGGACCTCCCCGGGCCTTCGGTCGCGTTCCTTGCCTCGGAGATGCGGCACGATGCAGAACGTGCAGGTGTTGTTGCACCCGACGGAGATCGACACCCAGCCGCAAATGCACTCTCGCGGCGGGTGGGAAGCGTCGACGGGAACACCTTGAGCGATTCCTCGATCTCGACCGCGGCCTCGGCGTTGTGCCGCGCGCGCTCGAGGAGGGCGGGAAGGACGTCGAGATTGTGGGTGCCGAGCACGGCGTCGACCCACGGCGCCTTCTCAATGATCCCGCCGCGCATCTGCTGCGCCAAGCAGCCGCCGACGGCGATCTGCATGCCCGGCCTCTCGCGTTTGACCGCCGCCAGTTGGCCGAGATTGCCGAAAAGGCGGGTCGCCGCGTTTTCCCTCACGCTGCAAGTGTTGACGACGACGACGTCCGCGCCTTGGTCCCCCGCCTCCGTCGCCCGCGCAGCCTTTTCGGGCACGACGGCGACGGGGACATAGCCGGCGTTCTCAAAGGGAGGCCGGCCAAACGCTCGGAGTCGTGCACATTCATTTGGCATCCGAGCGTGCGGAATTGCATACGTAAGCGGGAGTTCTACAGCTGACATCGCGAGTAAGTCTAGTCCACTTTCAATCCGTCCAGCTCGCTGCGGAATCTTCGGCCCCCAACAGCTCGTTGGCCTGCCGCAAAGCGGTCGAGCAGACGTCGTGGGAAAAACCGCGCCGCGTCAAGGCGGCGTAAACTCGCTGCTGGAGGCTTGCGCGTCCCCGCTTCCCCGTTCGAGGCGCTTGAGAGCAAGACGGGTCGCCGTGCCCAGCTCTTCGGCGTCGTCGATCACCCGACCGCGGCCTCGACGATGTCCGCGTCGATGCCCCTTTCGCCGAAGCTCCTCGGCGATGACGCGGCGCGACGTCCCTGCTCCCGCCAACCGAGTCTGCACGAGCGCGTCGGCGAAATGGGCGTCGTCGATCAGCCCGAGCTCGGTGTAGCGATCGAGGACCTCGCTGCGCACGTCGTCAGGAACGCCCCGCTTGGCCATCGCCTCGTCCAGCTGGCGGCGGGAGCGGTCCATCATCGACAGCTGCCGAACGACGATCGCGCGTCCCTTTTCGAGCCATTCCGACCGGCTCAGCTCCATGACGTCAGACCTCGTCTGCCGCATTCTGCACGTCCTTTCCCTCGTCTGGCTCGGTCGCAATCCCCATCTTCGACGAGGATCTTGCCTTCGATCTCATCGGCGATCTCAGGGGTTGTCCCGAAGGAAGTGCCGCGCTTTCTTTGCCCCTGGCCGAGCTGATCGCCGTCGTAGGTGTACCAGGCCCCCGATTTGCGGACGATGCCGCCGTCGACGCCCATGTCGATGATGCATCCCTCGCGGGAGATTCCCTGACCGTACATGATGTCGAATTCCGCCTGTTTGAAGGGAGGGGCCATCTTGTTCTTGACGACCTTGACCCGAGTGCGATTGCCCACCGGCTCGGAGCCCTCCTTGAGGGTTTCGATCCTGCGCACATCCAGGCGCACAGAGGCGTAGAACTTGAGGGCCTTGCCGCCCGTCGTCGTCTCGGGATTTCCGAAGAAAACGCCGATCTTTTCGCGCAGCTGGTTGATGAAAATGGCGGTGGTGCCGGAAGCCGACAGAGCGCCCGTGATCTTGCGAAGCGCCTGGCTCATAAGGCGAGCTTGGAGGCCGACGTGCGAATCGCCCATTTCGCCTTCGATTTCCGCCTTGGGCACAAGCGCGGCCACGGAATCGACGACGATGATGTCCAACGCGCCGGAGCGAATGAGCATGTCGGCGATCTCGAGGGCCTGCTCGCCGGTGTCCGGCTGGGAAACGATGAGGGCGTCGGTGAAATCGACGCCGAGTTTCTTTGCGTACTCGGGGTCCAAGGCGTGCTCCGCGTCGATGAATGCTGCGATGCCGCCGTTTTTCTGGGCATTCGCCACGGCGTGAAGGGCAACCGTCGTTTTGCCCGAAGACTCCGGGCCGTAGACTCGATGACCCTTCCCCGCGGAAGGCCTCCCCACGCCCAATGCGACGTCAAGCGACGTGGCCCCTGTGGGAATCACTTGAATCTTCGTCTGAACGTGGTCGCCCAGACGCATGACCGATCCTTTGCCGAACTGCCGGTCAATCTGCGACAGGGCCACATCCAGGGCCTTGGCGCGGTCCTCGCTTTTAGCTGCCATCTTCATTCCTTTGTGTCGAGTGGGTGGACAGAGCAGGTCTTCGTCGCGGCCATCCCTCGCCGAGCGGCCGTCTGGGACTACGCTATGTCCGACCTCCGATCACAAAAAGCGGCCTACTTTTCCAAACCTGTTGATAGTAGGCCGCCCGCGCAGCCTGTGCACCACAGTACACCGCACACGCGTTCGAGTCATATTCATTGCAGCGTGTCGAAAACGCCACTTGAGAAAGAAACTCCGCACCCTCTCCGCGGCATCGGGCAGGCGCAGCATAACCGACATTGCGAAAAGGGAGCGGGAGGGCTAGGGCAAACGCTCCCGGTCGTCGGACCCAATGCGATGGAGAAACCTGCAGCTCTCAGGCAAGTCCATCGCCTGGCACACCGCATTCCAAACGGCTTGCGGGGCTTGGCCTTCCTCAACGCCTCGGCGGGACTCGCGCCGCCAAGCTCGCTCAGAAAAAGGTCCTGGGCAAGACTGCGGCCTCTTCCTCGGGGAAAGGCCCATTCAAGATTTGCCCAGAACTCAGATTCGCGCACTCTCGAGCTCTGAACGGACGAGCGATTCGGGAACCGAGTCGGGAACGCGCATCCGCGGAGGCACGCGGCCTTCGGCAAAATCGACGCGGTCGGCGACGAGGCGCAAGACATGGCTCAGAGGCACGTTGAGCGCCTTGCAAATGGACGACAGCAGCTCCGACGAAGCCTCTTTCTGCCCGCGCTCGACCTCCGACAGGTAACCGAGCGAGACCCTCGCATCAGAGGAGACTTCACGCAACGTCCGACCCCTGGCGCTGCCTGTATTCACGTAGCACCTCGCCGAGTTCGCGACGCAAAAGCGCCTGCTCCGCAGGCACAGGGCGATTGGCGACTCGGGGCGCGCTCTCAAACTTCCGGTTGACGCCGGTACGTAGCTCCATGGTCATCACCTTCTTCAACGCGGTCGGTCACAAATTTGTTCCCGCCTGGTTTTTCGGAAAAGCGAGCTTCACCGTTCCTGACTGTATTTTTACCAACCGATTCTGAGCATTACCTGGGAGTCATGCAAAGAAGCTCTGCCAGAAGGTCCACGGCCGCTTTGACGGACTGGGCTCGGACGTCCGACCGGCTGCCGGAGAAACGGCAAAGACGCGCGCGCTCCCCAGCTTTCCCGCGCATGCGACCCACACGGTTCCGGCCGCATGCCCGTCTGCCGGGCCCGGCCCGGCGACGCCGGTGGTGGCAAGGGCGACGTCGGCCCCAGAAGCCCGCAGGCGCCGCGCGCCATGTCGAGGCGACACGCTCTTCCACGGGCCCCTTCGTTCGAAGCAATCCGCCATCGACTCCCAGAATCGAGGCTTTGAGATCCACTGCGTATGCGGTGACGGAGCCCTGAAGCACTGCGGAGGCGCCCCGGAATCTCGACGAAAGCCGAGCACAGCGCTCCGCCGGTGAGAGATTCGGCGCAGGCGAGTCATCGACCGCTCGGCCATTTCGGCGATTGCGCCGCGAACGCCCTCGAGCGTTGCGCCGCAAGTTTTGCCGGGGCCGCGCCGCAAGCCTCAACAGCCGGGGCTGCGGCGCAATCCTCGTCGGGCATTGTGCAGCCAGACCCATCGCGCATTTCACGCCGCCGCTCGGCCTCACTCACCGCGCGCGCGATCTTTCTGGCTCGGCGACGTACTCGACGGCCGAGGCCACCGAGTAGTAAAGCGCCACGCCGATCATCGCGTAGCTGGTCCACAGCAATCCCTTCGCGAGAGCCCCAGGAGGAAAGAGGCCCAGGGAATGAGCAGGCCCGCGATTCCTCATGGACTGGAAGAACATCTTGATCTTCCCCCGCGCCCGGCCGCCGCGACCTTCTTTTTGACAACCGTCATGCGCATGGCGGTGATGAGCAGCTCCCGCCCGATCATGATCACTGTGATCCACCAGTAAAGGCGCCCGTGCCACGACAGAAGTATGAGCGCACTGGAAATCAAGGCCTTGTCCGCGATGGAGTCGGCTATCTTCCCGAAGTCGGTCACCAAAGTTTCGGCTGCGCGCCAGGTATCCGTCGGCTTTGTCCGTGAAGGCGGCCGCGGCGAACACGGCCCAGGCGCACGCCGACCTCACAGGGGCATCGTCCAAATAGACGACGACGAACACCGGCACGAGCGCCAGCCTGATAACAGTCAGAACGTTGGCGATGTTGAGCAGCGGCGCTTTTGCCGCGTCCTCGCCGTGGCTATTACTCACGCAAGCAAGGATACCCGGGCTCTCGCCGCCGCGGGTATCCGATTGACGGTTTAGCGCCGATGCAGGCCGATGCCGCCCCTGCGCCTGCTTTCACTCCGGCTAACCATGGTTCTCCATGGGTATAGGTTCCCTAACCGGAATCTCTTTCCGATGCGGCGAAGCGACCACGATAGGATTTCTTTCTAAAAGGAAACTTTTATGACTTCACGCATGCAGAATTTTTGGGCCGGAAGTTCGTCGGCCTCAGTTTGACGACGGCCGTCGCGACCGCCGCGGCCCTCGTCTTCGTGCCGGGATACGGGGCCTCCGGGGGCCCGAACGCCAATCCGTCCGCCTCTTCCCCGGGGCGCCCGGCGCCTTCGGGCTCGGCCGACGGTTCGACGTCGACGAAGCCCACGGGGGCTCAGAAGCCTCAATCGGCCACTCGCTTTACGATCGCCTCCGGCGGGGACATCCTCTTGCACCTGTCTGTCAACCATCACGCGAAGACGGCGGAGGGCTACGACTACACGAAGCTGCTCAGGGCAATCCAGCCGTGGATCGAAGGATCTGACCTGTCCCTGTGCGCCCTGGAAGTTCCGATCGTCCCTGCCGGGCGAAAAGCCGTCCAATTACCCCGCCTTCGGATCGCCGCCGCAAATCGCCGACTCGCTCAAGGCCATGGGGTGGGACGGCTGCGCGCTCGCCACCAACCATTCGATGGACCGCGGATTCAAAGGAGTTTCGTCGACAATCGACAACTTCGAGAGGGTCGGCCTCGGCCACGCCGGCACCGCGCGGACGCGGGACGAGTCCTCCAAGATCCAGTACTACACGGTGCGCTCCGGCGGGCGCGACGTCGTCGTCGCCCATCTTTCGGCGACCACCTTGACGAACGGAATCTTTTCCCAAGGGAAGGAATGGTCGTGGAACGTCGTCGGCGATCAGGGGCGCAGGGCCGTCAAGGATCTTGTTGCGGACGCAAAACGCGCGCGAAAGGCCGGGGCGTCGATCGTCGTCGTTTCCATGCATTGGGGCGCCGAGTACGTCACGCAGCCGATCGCCGAACAGAAGAAGATCGGCCGGGAGCTGGCAGATTCCGGGAGATCGACCTCGTCTTCGGCAACCATTCGCACGTGGCCGAACCTGTGACCACCCTCAAGCGGCGGACCGGACGGCCGTGGGATGCCGGTTGTGTGGTCGATGGGCAACACCATTTCAGGCCAGCTCGTCGAGAACCACGGCTACGGCGTGGTGACGGGGCTGATGACGACGGCGACGGTCGAGGTCCCGGCGAGAGGAAAGCCCCGCGTCACACGCCTCGGAATGGACCACTCTGGCCCAGGATCAGCGGACGTTCAGGGTTTTCCCCTGGCCGAGCTCAAGAAGGGCGCGCGGCCGCAGGGCATGACCCTCAGCCGGGCGGAGATTGAGGCGCGAGAGAGTCCGTCTACCCCGTCATGGCGACGGGCAGCCAGAGCGAACGCACGGAGGCGCCGAAGCCTCAGGGGCGGCTGGTCGGCAACGAGAGAAAGTGATCGGGTGCGCCGTCTCGGCGGCGCACCCGAGCCTCGCCCTCCCGCTGACGGCGAGGCGGCGCCCAACGCCTTCCGGCTGTGCTTTCGCCCCCGCCGCTTTCTCACCTTCCCGTCAGCTGCCAGGCGTCCTCTCCGTCTTCCCCGTAGGGGTCGTCTTCGTCGTCGTGCCAGTTCTGGGCCTCGGAGACGCCGTGCCCCTCGAGAACCGGGTCGGGCTGTCCTCCTTCGACGGCGTCCGCCCGCTCGGCGGGGGCGTCGTCGTCGAAGATGCTCTGCCGCTCGCCGCGCAGCATCGCGAGCGCATTGTCGAGGTACTCAGGCGAAACGAGGACGTCGCGTGCCTTCGACCCTTCGGACGGGCCGACGATTTCGTACTGCTCGAGGAGGTCCATCATGCGCCCGGCCTTGGCGAACCCAATGCGCAGCTTGCGTTGGAGCATGGAGGTCGAACCGAACTGGCTCGTGACCACGAGGTCGGCCGCCTGGAGAAGGATCTCCAAGTCCTCGCCGATCTCCTCCCGCTGCTTCTTGGCTTCCTGGACCTCTTCGAAGTCGTCGCGGTAGCGCGGCGAGGCTGGGCCTTGACGTGGTCGACGACCCGCTCGATCTCCTCTTCGTCCACCCACGCGCCCTGAGGCGGATGGGCTTCGATGCGCCCGCCGGCATAAAGAGCGCGTCGCCCTGGCCGATGAGCTTTTCCGCTCCCCGACTGATCGAGGATCGTCCGGAGTCCGCGAGCGCCGAGGTCATGAATGCCAGGCGCGAGGGGATGTTTGCCTTGATGAGGCCGGTGACGACGTCCACCGAAGGGCGCTGCGTGGCGAGCACGAGGTGGATTCCAGCGGCGCGCGCCAGCTGCGTGATGCGCTGGATCGAGGCTTCGACGTCGCGCGGGGCAACCATCATGAGGTCGGCGAGCCTGTCGACCACGACCAGAAGATACGGGTAGGGGCGCGAGCTCCGGTTGGGGTCGTGGGACTGGACGGTTCCGGCTTTGACGGCCCTCGTTGAAGTCGACGATGTTCTTGAAATGGTAGGCCGCCATGTCGTCGTAGCGGGCGTCCATCTCCCTTGACCACCCATTCGAGGGCTTCGGCCGCTTTTTTCGGATTCGTGATGATCGGCGTGATGAGATGAGGGATGCCGGCGTAGATCGTGAGCTCGACGCGTTTGGGGTCGACGAGGATCATGCGCACCTGGTCCGGCGTGGCGCGCATCATGACCGATGTGATCATCGAGTTGATGAAGGAGGATTTGCCGGCGCCCGTCGCGCCGGCGACGAGCAGGTGCGGCATCTTGGCGAGGTTCGCGACGACGAACTGGCTGCGGACGTTCTTGCCGACGCCCACGGTCAGCGGATGGTCGGCCTTCTGGGCCCACATGGGAGCGCAGAACGTCGCCGAGCAGAACCGTTTCGCGGTCGACGTTCGGAATCTCGATGCCGATGGCGGACTTGCCCGGAATCGGCGAAAGGATTCTAACGTCTGCCGAGGCGACGGCATGAGGCGATGTTGTTCGACAGCGCGGTGATGCGCTCGACCTTCACTCCCGGGCCGAGCTCGACTTCGTACTGGGTGACCGTGGGTCCGCGCGAGAAGCCGACGACCTGCGCGTCGATGCCGAAGTCGGTGAAAACCTCGGGTCAGCTGGGCCACAACCTGCTCGTTGGCCTCCGTGCGCTCCTTTCCGGGGGCCCGGATTTGAGGTCGCCGAGCGACGGGAGCTGGTAGACGATGGAGGGGTCGAGCGTGAGCTGCTGGCCGGGAGTCGGTTCGAGCGAGATGTCGGGGGCGGGAAGCGAGGGCGGCTCCGTTCCGTCGATCGGCTTTTGCGGGCTCGCGACGACGGGCTTGATGACCTCCGTGGCGCCTGCCCCGCCCTTTGCTTTGGCCTTGCCGCGGCCTGCGGCGGGAAGAACCTCCGTCGCGTCGCCGCCGGGCAGAACCTCCGTGGGAGGAACCTGGCCGTCGTCGGCCTTCTTCTTCCGCGAGAAGAGCCTCGAGGGCTTGGGCGACTCTTCGACGGCCGCCGCCTGCTCGTAGGGCACCGACGCCGAGACGCCGCGATTGGCGGGGGCGTCCTCTTCGTCGTCGGGCTCGCCCCTCAGGCGCTCCCTTATCATTCCGTAAAGCTCCCGGACGGTCGTGTTCGTCATGTACAAAACGGCGAAGACGATGAGCAGAAGAAGAAGGGACAGCCCCGTAAGGCGAGAGAGCTTGCCGAGGGCGCCTCCGGCCGCCAGGCCGATGAGGCCGCCCGCGCCCTCGACGCCGGAGAAATCCTCGAAAGGATTGATCGGATCGACGGCGATGTGAGCCAGTCCGGCGACGCCGAACACAAGCATCCCCATGCCGATGGCGAATCGCCGGTTGGTCTCCTGCGTCGAGGCGCGGAAAAACTTGACGGCCGCGGCGATGAGAAGAACCGGGACGACGACGGACAACACTCCGACGACGCCCGCGGTGAGATGGTGGATGAGCCCGCCGAGCGCGCCGGAGAGGCCAAACCACTCGCGCAGTGCCACGATCACGGCGATGCCGACGAGGAGGAAGGCGACGCCGTCGCGGCGCACGCCCGTCAGCCGGGGCGCGGCATTGTCCGCTTCGGCCTTCTGCTGCTTCTGCGGCTGCTTGGACGCGGAGGCCTTCTGAGGGCTTCTTCTTCGCGGGATTGTTTGGAACTCTGGGACTCACAGTGGCAACACTAACCCTTCGCCGGATCGAACCTGAATTCTAACGCGTGAGCGCTGCGCCACAGCCGATTGCGCCCGGTCTGGGAGCGGCGGCGCGCCGGTGCGCCCGCTCGCGCCTGTCGGCCGCCCGGGCTTCCGCCTATGCGCGACCATCGGCTCACACCTCCACAACCGTCGGGATGATGATCGGGGCGCGCCGGAGCTTCCGCGAGATCCACCGGCCGATCACTCGGCGCATCGCCTGCTGCATCTGGTAGGTGTCGGCCCCTGTTTTCCAAAGACTCCCGCAGTGCGTCTGCAACGTCGGGAAGTATCTCGTCGAAGACCGAATCGTCCTCGGCTACGGCGCGGGCCTGGATATGGGGGCCCGTGACGATCTCTTTCTCCTTCGTCTCCACCGCGGCGAATATAGCGACGAAGCCCTCCTCGGCCAAGATCCTGCGGTCCTTGAGCTCCTCTTCGGTGATGTCGCCGATGGACGAGCCGTCAACGTAGATGTTGTGGCAGGGCACTTGGCCGACGACGCTCACTTCGGCGTCGTGCATGTCGATGACCGAGCCGTTCTCGGCGAGGATGACGTTCTGCGGAGGAACCCCGGTCTTGACGGCGATCCCTCCGTTGGCGACCTGGTGGCGCACCTCGCCGTGGATCGGCATGGCGTAGGCCGGTTCGAGGATGTTGTAGCAGTAGAGGAGCTCGCCGGCGGCGGCGTGGCCGGAGACGTGGACGCGGGCGTTGCCCTGATGGACCACCTTCGCCCCGAGCTTCATGAGGTTGTTGATGAGGCGGTAGACGGAGTTCTCGTTTCGGGGATGAGCGAGGAGGCGAACAGGACGGTGTCGCCGGGTCCGGCGCCCACCTTCGGGTGCGACTTCGAGGCGATGCGCGAAAAGCACGGCCATCGGCTCTCCTGGGAGCCCGTGGACATGAAGACCCGCTCGTTTTCGGGGAGCGACGGCATGTCCGCGAGATCGACGAGCACCCCTCCGGGATGTCGAGATACCCGAGCTCGGCGGCGATCCCCATGTTGCGGATCATCGAGCGCCCGACGAAGGCCACGCGGCGCCCGTGCGCTGGGCCGCGTTGAGGACCTGCTGAACTCTGTGGACGTGCGAGGAGAAGGAGGCGACGATTATCTGGCCGGTCGCCCTGGCGAAGACGTCGTCGATGACGGGGCCGATTTCGGACTCCGAGGGCACGAAGCCCGGCACCTCGGCGTTGGTCGAGTCGCACATGAAGAGATCGACTCCCCTCTTCCCCGGCGCGGGCGAAGGCGCGAGGTCGGTGAGCCTGCCGTCCAGGGCAGCTGGTCCATCTTGAAGTCGCCGGTTATGAGGATGTTGCCTTGATCGGTGCGGACGAATACCGCGAGAGCGTCGGGAATCGAATGGTTGACGGAGATGAACTCCATCTCGAAGGGGCCGATCTTCTCGACGTCTCCCTCGGCGACGACGCGCGAATTCGCCTTGATTCGATGTTCGGCGAGCTTCGCCTCGACGAAGGAGATCGTCAGGCGGCTTCCGACCAGCAGGATGTCGGGACGAAGCTTGAGCAGGTACGGCACCGCCCCGATGTGGTCCTCATGTCCGTGTGTGAGGACGATGGCCTCGATGTCTTCGACCCTGTCGCGCAGATAGTCGATGTCGGGCAGGGATGAGGTCGACGCCCGGCTGCCGCTCTTCGGGAAAAAGGACGCCGCAGTCGACGACGACGATTTTGCCTCCGTATTCGAGGACGTTGCAATTGCGGCCGACCTCGCCAAGCCCTCCCAGGGGGACGATGCGAACGGTGTCGGCCGACAGATCCGGTGGGGTTCTAAGATCGCTCACACCTACATTGTCGCACGTATGGCCGGGGCGACAATCGACGATCCCCGGTGGAGAGCATTACAAAGCGGCTCGACGAAGCGGCCGAACCGCCCCGCCCGCACGAGGCCTCACATGAGGCCTTCGGCTCGGAGCACGGCCGCGAGCTCGGCGATCTGCGACGTCGAAGCCCCCACCAGGGGAAGCCGAAGCGTCGCGCTGGGAAGGGCGCCCAGGAGTTTGAGGGCCTCCTTGGCCATGACGGCGCCTTTGGCCGCCGCCCATGATCGCCTCGACGATCGGGCGCTGTTTCGCAGCCTCGGCGCGGGCCGCGGGAAGGTCGCCGGCGTCGATCTCGGTCACGAGCGCGCGCAGGCCGGAGCCGATCACGTGCCCGGCGACGGATATGACGCCCGAGGCCCCGTGGGCGAGCCAGGCGAAGTTGAGCGAGTCGTCGCCCGAGTAGTATTCCAACCCCGTGCGCTCCATTTTGATGAAGCCGGAGGCGACGTCGCCGGTGGCGTCCTTGACGCCGATGATGCGCGGGTGTTCGGCGAGGCGCAGAAGCGTCGCGGTGTCAGCTTGACCCCGTGCGGCCGGGGATGTCGTAGAGCATGACGGGAAGGTCGCTCGCCTCGGTGACGGCCAGAATGTGCTGGTACACGCCCTCCTGCGAAGGCCGGTTGTAGTACGGCGGAAGAACGAGCAGGGCCTCGGCCCCGTTGGCCTGCGCCCCCTGGCGATTCTCACGGCGTGGGCCGTGTCGTTGGAGCCGGCGCCGGCCATGACCTTGGCGCCGCGCCCCTTGAGGGAGGCGACGACTTCTCGGGTGAGGTCGTCCTTCTCCGGCTGGTGCGTGGTGGGCGACTCCCCGGTCGTCCCCGACAGCAGGATGAGGTCGCAGCCGTCGTCGACCAGCTTGTTGGCCAAGGCGACGGCGGAATCGACGTCGAGGAACCGTCTTCGAAGAGGGCGTCACCATTGCGACGCCGACCGAACCGAATGTGCGCTTGGGTAGACCTCGTCTCGCTCATGCCAACGAAGGTATCAGCTTCTTGCGGCGCCCATTCTGGACTTCCGTCATTCGACGTCGAAAAATGTGGCGCGGCGGACAGGTCCGCTCAAATGCGTCACATACGTGAGCTATCACACTGTACCCTAAGTGCGAAATCGGAGGCCGGGAAGGCCTCCCCCACTCGAACATAGACGCACACATGCTTCTTGAGCTAGCATAATCCTTGCAAACCCACACAATAGAAGGAGTCTCAGTGACTTTGCACGTCGAGCCCGACCAGCTTTACGATGAGGGCTTCCAAAATCAGGAGACGCTCGCTGATGAGGGCTCCCAGTCTGCGAGTGCAGACAATCGCCGACGAGATCAATCGGGAGATCACCGGCGGGACGTCGGGTGCAGCGGCGTTGTCCGCAGCCGAATACCTAGACAAAGCCCTTCACGTTTCTGAAGAAGACCTCCACGAGTACGCCGGCAGCCTGAGGGATTCCGCCGTCCTCGTCCAAGAACAGGACCAGAGCGGCTGCCAAGACTTCTCGCAGCTCGAGTCCGCCGTCGCAGCGGAGATGGGGCACGACCCGACCGGCACCGTCATCACGCCCTCGCTGGACTCTGCGCCAACCGAACGGACGCAGGAGACCGGGCGGGCCGGGACGTACCACCGCACGCCGTACTCCGAAGGGGCAGGAAACGCATTCGCCTCCGGCGCACGCGGACTCACCACCGGCTTCGGCTCCGCAGTCGACGCGATCGGCGGCGGCATCAGAACCTTCGGATCCGGCATAGGGATCCTTCATGACCGGCGCAGGGCAAGGAGTTTCCGGCGCCGGATCGGCGTTCGACGACGCCATGGGCGCCGCGGGGCGGGAAGCTCGAAAATGCGGGCGCAGCGGCCAATCGCGGCCTCAACCAGACGGGAAACGACATCGCCTCGTTCATGGACCAAAGCGGCAACGCCTTCCAGTCCGCAAATGAACAAACCGGCAACGCTATGCGACAAACCTCGCATGAAGCCGCAAACGGTTTGCGAGACCTTCCCTTCGGAGGGTTTGCAGGAGACGCCGTGGAAGGCGCAGGAAACCTCGCCGCATCCGGATACGACGCCGTCGAAGCGCCGGAAACGCAGTCATGGACGCAGTGGGCCAGGGACTCGACCAAGCAATGGACGCGGGCGGCAACGCCGTGCAATTCGTGACGGACACCGCCTCGAATGCTTGGGAAGGCATCGGCCACATGGCCCACGGCGCAGCAGACGCAACCGGGCAGGCCCTCGACGGAGCCGGCAAGGCCGTCGATGCCGCATCCAACGCGGTCGGAGACGCCGTAAGCACCGCCGGCAAGGGGATCAAGGGCGCGGCCGACGCGGTTGGCGAGGGCGCACGCAAGGTAGGCGAAGGCATCGGAGACTTCTTTCGGCCGATAGGCCGGCTCCGCCCTGCAGCCGCTCGACGGCGGCCGTCCGAAAAGCGCAGCGCGTCGGGCGGCCGCCGTACCGAGATCTGTGCGGCCAACGCGCCTCTCGCGAACAGCCTCCGGCCGACGCGGCTCAAACCTCGCGCATCAAACACATTCAACATTCTCAAAGGCAGGAAACCATGCAGTGGAGCGATATCAAGGACTGGGAGGCTTCGACTCTTTCCGACGAGTACGACGCGCTTTCCAGCAAGGAGCGCAAAGCAGACGATTGGGGGCATGAGGTCATCTCGCTCAACGACAACGTGACCTGGGAGGGCGAAGCCCGCGACGCCGCCGAGAAGCGCCTCAAACAGATCGAGAAGGGCATCGCGACCTACGTCGTCGGCGTGCGTGCAATGAAGGACGCGACGTCGTCCATGCAAGACTCGATGAGAGAGGTCAACGGGATCGTCACGGACGCCACAACTCAGGCGAAGAACAACGGGTTCAGCATCGCCGACGACGGCACCGTGACCGACGACAATCCATCTCCTGGACGGAAGTCACGGTCGACGGCGCCGTCTCATACATCATCGGCGGAGGGATAGGCGCGCTGGCGGGCTCGGTGTTCGGCCCCGCGGGAACGGTTGCCGGGGGCGCCTTGGGGGGCCCCACGGTGAGTTCCGCCGTCCTGGCCGACATAGTCGCGACCCGCGAGACCTCGCTGAAGCGGTGCGCGGACAAGGTCAACGACGCCGTAGAGAAGGCTGTGGCCGCCGACCAGGCGTATGCCGACGCGCTCAACAAGATTGCCCTCGGCCAGGTCGAACCGGGCGACAAGAGCCTCAGCGAAATTCTGGACGGCCCGCTTCCCATGCCGACGAATCGGCAGGACTCCCAGGCGGTCGCGGCCTGGTGGGACTCGCTCACGCCGCAGCAGCAACAAGAGCTCATTGACAACGACTACGAGAAGCCGCCCTCGGAGGAATAGGGAAATATGGACGGCGTCGACGGATGGGCTCGGGACGCCGCCAATAGGAAGAGCTTGGACCACGATATCGAGTCTCTAGAGGGGAGAACAGCGCTGATCTCACCGACGAAGAGCGGAAAAATACAACGAGCTCACGGCGCTGAGGGACGCGGCGGCACCAAGCGAGTACCAGCCCAAGAAGCAGCTGCTTCTCTACGACCCCGTCGAGCCCGGAGAGGATCAAGACCAGCTGCACGCCGCGGTTTCCGTGGGCGACGTCGACACGGCTGAGAATGTCGCCGTTCAGACGGGCGGCCTCGACACGTCCGTTGGAGGCAAACGTAAAGGGTACACGCACAACATGGAGAACATCGCCAACTCCGCCGGCGGCAACACGGCGATGGTGACGTACTTCGATCACGACACGCCGCACGTCAACAGCGGAGACCCGGATCAGAGGGACCTTTCCGTCACGAACACCGACCGCGCCGCCGCCGGCGGGCAGAATCTCGCCAATTTCCTCGAAGGCCTGCACGATTCTCGCCAGGGCGAGGGAGAGGCCGGGGATCCGAGGCTAACTGCCATCGGCCACTCGTATGGATCGACGACCACCGGCTACGCGCTGACCCAGGTCCGCGACGAGGGTGGTCGACGGCGGTCTCTACGGGTCGCCGGGCATCCCCTGCAACGGACGTCTCCGAACTCAACGTGCCCTCCGACAGCGTCTACGCGATAAGGAACGAGGGGGACATCATCAACGGGGTTCCGAACGGCGGCCTCGTCCCCAACCGACCCGGTTACCTCCCGGGTTCAATATGACGGAAACCACCGATCCGATGAATATGGACGAATACAGCATCTGCGGACAAACCAGTACGCTCCCGGGTGGAAGAACCCGGTCGGATCCCATACAAATTACTTCGACAACAACGATTACAACGGCAAGTATGAGGAAATCCAAGGCGCCCACCCCGATTGGACGAGGGAGCAGGTCATGGAGGAGCTAAGGTCTCAGATGACCGACGTTCCCAACAGCCAGCAGGATGTGGCGGCAGTCGTCAACAGGACGTACAGCGGCTGAGAACCTGCGACTCACATGCCCATGGGGCCCATTGGGCTCCGGGACTTCAAAGCCCTTGGAAACCCCAGAGCCCACAACCTCGTCAAAGACGGAGCCTCACAGCCCCATGATCGAGTCGAGGCCCCAGGTCAGGCCGCCTCGGCCCCGCACGGAGCGGACCGCCAGGGCACGCCCGGCATGAAGCTCGAGGCGAGTCGAGACGAGATCCTGCCGGATGACGAGCTGCTCGCCCGGATTGCCGAGCATCACCTGCTCGTGGGCGTTGAGCCCCGCGCAGCCTCACGGCGTGGACGTTGACGCCGTCGATCCGCGCTCCCCTGGCGCCGTCGGGATCCGGTCTGCGTGGCGTCCGGGCCCGCGGAGACTCGGCGCCGGCGCGCGCCTTGGCGATCCGCGAGGCGGTGGATATCGCCGTGCCGGATGGGGGCGTCCACCTTGTTCGGATGGTGCATTTTCGAGCACCTCGACCGATTCGAAGTAGGGCGCGGCCTTCTCCGCGAAGCTCATGACCAGCACGGCCGAAAGCGCGTAGTTCGGGGCGATGACGGCACTGCGGCCGAGCCTTTCGGCGGCCTCGCGCACTCTGCCCAAAGATTCCTCGGTCCACCCGGTGGTTCCGACGACGGCGTCGGCCCCAGCCCCAAAATGGCCAGGGGTGTTTGCCTCGGAGGCCGAGGGAACGGAGAATTCGACGGCGACGTCGGCCCCTCCGAGGCTCTCCGACGAGATCGGGTCTCCGGCGTCGAGCCTGGCGGTCAGCTCCATGTCCTCGGCGGCCTCGACCGCCTCGCACACGGTCGCGCCCATGCGCCCGGCGGCGCCCACTACTGCAACTTTGATAGTCATGGCCTCAAGCCTAATCCGTCGCAGCTTCCTTCGCCGACCGGCTCGTCGAGAAAGCGGATGAATGCGCGCGTCCGGCCGTGGGGAGCCATAACCTCCGACAACCTTGACTTCCACCGCACGCAAATCGACTATAAGAATTCGAAAGGAGGATGCCGATGATTCCACTTTTCTTTTGACAAGGGTAGCCATACACGAGTATCTCAGTGTCTTATGCGACATAGAAACGCTTGAAGGCATAGGAAATAAAACAATCAGAATATCGATGCAGTATTTAGGAATAAAAATGGCAGACACTTTTAGTGATCGATTTCGACAGCCTCTTCTGCGCCAAGGACAATGCGGACAATGCCAGAGGGCAAGTCGACCAAATCAGGGCTCGGTCGCTGGCAACCGTTGCCACGGCCATGCTCTTCGGGAAGCGCGGAGGAGCGGCTGCGTCGGCGGGTTCGCACATCGACGGGCTCGCAAAGAGATCGCAGACCCGCTCGACGCCTTCTCCACGGCTCTCCAGGATGCGACGAACCAATACAATTCCACGGATCAACACACCGCGGTGGATTTCAGTCAGTTCTCAACAAAAGATATCGGAAGGGTCGAGTGATGGTCGATTGGCAAAATGTCACAGCCTGGGATCCTCCATCTTGGACACCGTCGTGGACAACCTCGTCACCGAACGAAAAATGCTACACCGCAAGCGAGTCGATTCAAGACATCGACAAAGACGTCACGTGGGCGAGGCGAAGGGGCGACGGCGGCTGCCTCGGCCCTCGGGAAGCCTCGAGGACAAAAACCGCGGAGCTGCTGGCGGATTTCGAGAAAGCTGATCGGCGTGACCGAACAGGCCGTCGAAGGCGTGAAAAGAAGTGAGAACGACCGTGCTGGAGGCCATTTCCTGGCCAGCGAATACAACTTCACCATCGCCTCAGACGGTTCGAAGGTCGAAGCGGCCGAGAACGATCCGACCGTTCAGGGCAAGCTCTCGGAGTGCTCAGGGCTCATTTCCAGGCTCTGCGCAAAGCCGAGGAGACAGACGCCGCCTATGCGGCGGCGCTTGCCGAGGTCACCCAAGACCAGGTCCCCGTGAGCCGAAAGCCTCGGAGACGTCACTCCCGGGCTTCAGACGGCCCGCCCGACGGCGCCACGCCCGAACAGGTCTCCGACTGGTGGGTGACAGATTGGCTAAAGACGAACGTCAAGGTACGTCGATCGTTTTCACCAAACCTGAGGCGCTGAACGACGAAAGCGATCCGCGAGCAGCGCGGAAAATTCGGCAATCCCGACGGGACCGAAGGCTGGGCTCATGACAAAGTCAACCGCTCGCCCTCGAGGCGGGACATAGAGGATACGAAGCGCCAAAAGACGCAGTGCCGGAAACAACGGCCCAGGAGAGGAGCGTACACCGCTGAAGCGCCAAGCAAGAAAACCACGAACGGGCACTGCGCGAGCGCCCTAGAGGAATCCGGTGCTGCGCGGCCAGTTGGCGCGCCAGAAGAGGCAAACCTCCCAAACAGCTGCCCCTCTACGATCCGGGCGACGGGGGAGAAAGGCTACGAAAATCTCCACGCGGCGGTCTCCTCACGGCGACGTCGACAAAGCACGTTTCGACGATCGTGCCCGCAGCATGACCACAACGGTGGACTCCCTCGTTGAACCCGCCGTTCGTGACATGGGCAATCTCCACCGGGTCGCCAGCGAAAAGGCGGGCGGCGATCCTGCGTGGCGCTGTGACCTGGATGGGGTACGATGCCCGGCCAGCCTCAGGCGACTGGGGTGTGTCGGAGCCGGAAAAGGCCCAATGAGGCGACCGGCTTTGTCGGTTTCCGTCGAGGATCGACGCCTCGCACAGAGCGAGAGACCTCCACCAGTCCGTTCGGGGCACTATGGTCTCGACGACGTCGAGCCACGCCTGACCTGAAGGTCAAACCAGGAGTCGTCGACGATGCGATGTACGGGTCCCCCGGTGCCCCAGGGGCAGCGGCGAAACCTACAACGCGTGCCGGAAGGCCACACCTACGCCATGCGCTACCGAACCGATTTTGCTGAGCCGGTGAAAGGACCTGGTTTTCAACTATGAGCGAAAGGATCCGATGACTGATCGGAACATCAAAACGCTCGACTCCGGTTTGTCGCCATCGGAAGAAAATATGAGAGGGCTCCTATAGGTTTTGAAGATCCACTGTGGTACCATGCCCATATTTGAGTACATGAACGACGGCACGCAGTCGCAGACCAGCCTCGCCAACGTCGGGTCGTGGGAAGGCGGGTGATGCGGCAGCTCAAGACGGAGAACCCGGCTGAGAGGCGAAAATGAAGCCTGCGTCCGCGCACCTCTGCTCTCGCGTCACTGGGAGGGCTGACGGTCACGCGAGGCGCTGCGCGCGGGCGAGCTCGGCGGCGACGGCTCGTACGTCGTCGGCGGAGACCTCCCGCGAACGGCGCAGGGGCCTCCCGCCGGGAGATGAGGATCCGCGCACGATTTCGGCCTGGCTGAGCTGGTTCATCCGCAGCCGACCGACTCTGAGCTGAAGGCGTGGTCGGCGCGGGCGCGCCCGTAGGCGGTCTCCAGTTCCATCTTCGTGACGGATTCGCCGGCGCGATCGCAGGCACCCCTCCATGATCTCCGCGACGTCTTTTTCGCTGTCTCTCCGGAGCACCCGCGTACAGGGTCTGAAAAGGCCGCCCTCGTGGTACAGGCCGGGAAAAGAGGTAGGTCCGAGTGAGCGGGGCCGCTGTGCGCACCTCCCGAAAAGAGACGGGAGGAGGTGCCGCCTCCAGAATCGTCGATGGCGATGTACAGCGCATCGGCGTTCGTCTTCATCGGTCATTGCGGGCATGCCGACGACGACGGCGCTCTCTGCTCGACGGGGCGCCTCGATCGAAAGCGTCCCCGCCCTCCGGAGCATGATCGATGGGGCGCGCGACGCCGACGCTCTGACCGGCGCCACTCCTTCGCAGGTCCCATCCGGCGCGGCGCAGCGGCTTTCGACCATGGCGCACAGCGCCTCGTGGTCCGCTTTCCCGGCGGCGGTGACCACCAGCTCCTCGGGCCGATGGTTTCTGCCTGTGAGTGGCTCAGTGAGATCTCGCGTGATCCAAAGCCTCGAGGACGCTCTCGGAGGTTCCGCCGATCGGCCGACTCAGCGGATGCCCGCCCATGACGAGGGAGGCGATTTGCTCGCGGGCGACCTCGGAGGCGTCGTCCGGCGTACATCGCGAGTTCCTCGCTGACGACGCGCTCCATCTCTCGCGTCGGTCGGCTTCCGTGCAAGAGCCGAGGAGGCAGCTGTCTGCGAGCAGCTCGACGGCGTCCGCGAGGTCCTCCTCCACGACGTGTGCCCGTAATAATAGGTCAGCTGCTTGCCCGTGCCGGCGTTGAAATTGCCGCCGAGGAAGTCGATGCGGTCGGCGAGCTCCTTCGCGCTGCGCGAGGCCGTGCCCTTGAAAAGAAGATGCTCGAGGAAGTGCGTGGAGCCGAGCGTCCCTCGTTTTCATCGGCGGACCCCGCCCGACCCAGAAGCCGACGGAGACGGTGCACGTTCTCAACGCGTTCGGTCAGCACCGGACCTCCGGAAAGCACCGAACGGCGGATGAGGGCGCCGTCGTCCGTGAGGGCCATGTCATGCGGACCGGGGCAAAATGGGAAGGTCGACGGTGGAAAACTCAGTCACCCGTCAAGGTTAACCGACCCTGCCGCCGATGCGAAGCCGAGCATACGTGCCTACGCCATGCCAAGCACACGCGCCTACGCGAAGCCAAGCGCACCCGCTTATGCGAAGCCAAGCACACGCGCCTACGCCATGCCAAGCACGCCCCGCAGTCGAGCATACGCGCCTACGCCATGCAGCAACGCGCCCCTGCGAAGTCGAGCATACGTGCCTGTGCCAAGCCGAGCGGCGCAATCGGCCCCAAACCGGGATTTCGGCCCGCCCGCGAAGGCCAGGATCTTAGATCGTCCGGCGTGCTGAATCGGCCGAGACCCAAGTTCCGGGTCGCCCGGCGTCCAAAATAGCGCCGGCGCGGCCAGCGCGCAAAGGGCGACCCACAGGGGCCGCCCTTTTGCGTCTGTTGCGGCTCAATTGTCGTCACCCAGCTGTTGCCGCGCGAACGGCCGCCCTCGTCGCTCGGTCGAACCGGAGCCCTCGCTGGAGCGGCGGCGCTGCGCGGCGCCCGGCGCGATCCGCGCTCGCGGGCGGGGCGCTCCGTCTCCTCCTGCTCGGCCGGGGCCTCGGGCTCCTCTTCGACGAGCGGCGTGGAGCAGAAACCTTTCACGAGGATCGATTTCGGCGATCTCGACCTCGACTTTGTCGCCGACGTTGAGGACGTCCTCGACGTTCTCAACGCGTTTGCCGCCGACGATTCCGGCGAATCTGCGAGATGTGGAGAAATGGGCCGTCGCGCCCGGGGGCGAGGGAGACGAAAAGGCGCCGAAGGTCGTCGTCTTGACGACTGTGCCGACGAATCGAACTCGCCGACTTCAGGCATCTGCGGGTTGGCGATGGCGTTGACCGCTTGACGGGCCGCCTCGGCGGACGGGCCGTCGGTTGCGCCGATGAAGACGGTGCCGTCGTCTCGATCGAAATCTCCGCGCCGGTGTCTTCCTTGAGATCTGGTTGATCATCTTGCCCTTGGGCCGATGACCTCGCCGATCTTGTCGACCGGGATCTTGACGGGTGATGATGCGCGGAGCAGTGGCTGCCATCTCGTCGGGCCCGTCGATCGCCTCGGTGATGAGGTCGAGGATCGCGAAACGGGCATCGCGGGCCTGGCCGAGGGCGGCGTCGAGAACCGCGGCGGGAATGCCGTCGAGCTTCGTGTCCAGCTGGAGGGCCGTGACGTACTCGCGGGTTCCGGCGACCTTGAAGTCCATGTCGCCCAGCGCGTCCTCAGCGCCGAGGATGTCGGTGAGGGTGCAGTACTTCGTCTCGCCGTCAATCGTGGCGGAGACGAGGCCCATGGCGATTCCGGCGACGGGCGCCTTAAGCGGGACGCCCGCGTTGTAAAGGGAGAGGGTCGAAGCGCACACCGAGCCCATCGACGACGAGCCGTTGGACCCCATCGTCTCAGAAACTGGCGAATCGCGTACGGGAACTCTTCGCGGCCGGGAAGCTGGGATTCGAGGGCGATCTCGGCGAGTGTCCGTGGCCGATCTCGCGGCGCTTGGGCGAGCCGACGCGGCACGTCTCCGTCGAGTACGGCGGAAAGTTGTAATGGTGGATGTAGCGCCGCGACGTCGCCGGGAAAGGTTGTCGAGCTGCTGCTCCATCTTCCAGCATGTTGAGGGTGGTCACCCGAGGATCTGGGTCTCGCCGCGCTGGAACAGCGCCGAGCCGTGGACGCGGGAAGGACGCCGACCTCGGCCGTGATCGTGCGGATCTCCACGGGCGTGCGCCCGTCCATGCGAACGCCCTCCGTGAGCACGTGATGGCGCATGGTCTTCTTGAACGCGGCGTTGACGGCGGCCGCAATCGCCGCTTCCTCCTCCGGGAACGCCTCTGCGGCTCTCTTCGACGACGGCCTCCGTCAGCTCGTTGAGGGCCTCGTCGCGCTCGGCCTTCGCCACGATGCCGAGGATCGGCGCGAAGCGTCCGCCGATTTTCTCTTCGACGGCCTCATACTGCTCGTCCGTGTAATCCGGGAAGAACGGGAAATCTCCGACGGGCTTTCCGCACTCTTCCACGAGCTTGGACTGCGCCTCGCACAGCGTGCGGATGACGGGTTTGGCCGCTTCCATGCCCGCGGCCACTTCGGCTTCGGTCGGCTTGGCGCCGCCGGCCTGATGACGGCGTCCGCGTGTTCGGGGGCCTGGGCCTCGACCATCATGATGGCGACGTCGTCGCCCACGACGCGACCGGCGATCGCCATGCGAGAACGTCGCCCGCTTGAGCTCGCTCCACCTCGGAAGGCAACCCACTGCCCGTCGATTAGGGCCATGCGGGTTCCGCCGATCGGACCTGAGAAGGGAAGCCCGGCGAGGGAAGTCGCCATGGACGCGGCGTTGACGGCGAGGACGTCGTAGGCCTCGTCTGGGTTGATCGTCATGACCGTGGCGACCACCTGGACCTCGTTGCGCATGCCCTTCTTGAAGGCGGGGCGCAGCGGCCGATCGATGAGGGCGGGCGGCGAGGATGGCTTCAGTTCCGGGGCGGCCCTTCGCGCCGGAAGAACGAGGCTGGAATGCGCCCAGCGGCATAGGATCGCTCTTCGACGTCGACCGTGAAACGGGAAGAAAGTCGAAATGCTCTTCTCGGGGCCTTTCGAGGCCGTGGTCGCGGCGAAGACCGTGTGTCGTCGTCGAGGTAAGCGAGCGCCGATCCGTTGGCCTGGCGGGCAAGAAGGCCCGTTTCAAAAACGGATGGTGCGGGTTCCGAACGAGCCGTTGTCGATGACGGCGTTCGAAGAGTGGACGTCGGGTCCCTCCATGGAATGTCTCCTTATTTGCTGTTTCTCTCCCCGACACGGCCATCAGTGACAACTCACGGAAATTTCCGGAAGCTCCCACCGAAGACCGGGCACTAGGATCGTCTATCAACGAAATGCGGCGGACTGTTTCATCCGGGCCGCCCCATGTCACCGGCGAAGGCCGAGACGAGCGATCAGTGAGCGGTAACGCTCGATGTCTTCTTCGGCAAGGTATGCCAGAAGCCGCTTGCGCTGGCCGATGAGAGCATGAGGCCTCGCCGCGAATGGTGATCGTGCTTGTGGGTGCGAAAATGCTCGGTCAATTCCTTTGATGCGGGCCGAGCAGCAAAGCAACCTGAACTTCCGAGGAACCGGTGTCGCCCTCGTGGGTCGCGTACTCGGCGATGATCTGCTTCTTCTGTTCCGGCTTGAGGGGCCATGATTCTCTTTTCGTTCCAGTTGCACGGGCTCCGGGGCATGTTCTCCCGAGCTATGACGCTTCCGTGGCCGATCTGACGGCCTTTTAGTTTACCAGCAAGCACAAACGACGGTTGACATTCCCGTGTGAGCTTGCATACCGGACTTCCGCGGGCTTGCATGCCGGGAGCGGTCAGGCGGCGTCGCGAGCGTCGTCGGCCAGGCGGCGCCCTTGGGAACCCCTCGGGTCACGCGGCGGTGACCGAAGCCGGATCGACCCTTCCGCCGTCGGAACGCCGAGAATCTCGGCCGTGTTGCGCAGGTCCTCGTCCATCTGGCCGAGAAGCCCTCGAGGAGTCGAAGAAAGCATGGGCCTGAGGTGTTCGACGAAGTCCACGGCTATCGACTCTCCGTAGAGGTTGAGGTCAGACCTGCCGAGGACGTGGACCTCGACCGTCCGCTCGGTCCCCTCGAAGTGCGGATTCGTCCCCACCGATATCGCCGCGGGAAGGTACTCCGCGGCGCGGGCGCCCTCGACCGAGCGCACGAGCCATCCGCGTACACGCCGTCGCGGGGACTTCGCCGAGGTCGTCTGCCCGCGAGATTGGCCGTGGGAAAAGCCGATGGCGCGCGCCGCGTTGGAATCCGTGGACGACCTCGCCGCGGATTCGGTGGCGGCGCCCGGACTCGGCGGCCCCGCCATCGCCCGCGAGCGAGGGCTCACGCACCCAAGTCGAGGACCACCTGCGTCCTCGGGCGCGGCAAGATCGGACATGAGGGTCACCTCGACGCCTTTTCCCTTCAGGGCGGCGAGCACGGCGCCGTCGCCTTCGTTGCGGAACCCGAACCTGACGTCCTCGCCGACGACCACGACGCGCGCCCGCAGCTCGCCCACAGGCTGCTTTTCGAAAAATTCGCGGGGCGTCGCCCGGGCATAGTCGGTGTATCTCTGGACGTAGACGGCGTCGATCCCCGGCCGCCGCGAGACGATCGATTCTGTCGCCCAGAGTCGAGACGAGATGGACGTTCTGGGTCGAATGGACGGAGGCGGGATGAGGATCGAATGTGAGCGCCACGGAGACGAGGCCCGCGTTCCTTCGCCTGCCGCACCGTCTCCTCGGCACCGCGCGGTGGCGCTTTATGCACGCCGTCGAAGACCCCTATCGTCACCGCCGTGCCGACAAGGCCGCTCGGAATGTCCTCGGGTTTGCGCCATACGTCGATGCTCACGCCGGCAACCCGCGAAGGCCAAAGTCGCGGCGCTCGGGCGATCGATGGTCCGCTCGTGAAACGACGGGCTTTTTCGCCAGAACCTCCGCCGCAGCCGCAGGCTCCGTCTCCTCACATGCATCCTCCGTGCCGCCACAGCCGCATTCGGACGTCGGTTCAACAGGCCAGGGGCTCCGCGAATGTGCCGCGGACTATCGCGGCGGCAACGACGGCGGCATCGACCGCTGCCGCCGCATCCGCAATGAGAGTGGATTGGCGTTAGTCATGAGATATGAGTTAATGCTCAGCGCCGACCCCGAGCACATCATTTGACGCGGGCGACGAGCCGACGCGCCGACGCCGCACAGGGCCGAAAAAAATCACCTTCCGATCTGGACAACGTCTCGACTTGATCGCGAAGAAACCGTCCGGGGCAGCGAAAGATTGACGCCGGCCGTCTGCGCAACGGCGACGAGCCGACGCCGACGCTCACAGGGGCAGAAAGATCACTCTTCGAAGCGGGAGGTCAAACGGGTCGGGTTTGACTGCCGCCTCTGCGTGACGAGGGCAACAGGCGTTCGTCGCTCCACGCCGCGACGGCGGATCGGCCGCGTCCGTCCGGGCCCAGAACCCAGCGCGTCTTTGCCCGCAGCACTCGAAGCGGGCGTCGGAGGCCCGCGGCTTTCACGCCGAGAATCGAAGGGGCGAATCTGCGAAGACAGAAACGCGCCCATGCGCAGGTCGCGCCGCCTCCTCCTGACACCTCAGGCAGGAAACATCGCGCGGCACAGGTCCGCCAAGGTGTGGACGGGCATCATCCGTCGGCCTCGACGCGTCGGCGCGCATTCACGCGCTCGCGGCGACTCGCCACCGACATCGAGGCCGACTCGCGTGCTGCGTCTGAGGGACGTCAGGGTGCCCAGATCCGAGCTCCTCCCCAGATCGCGCGCCAGCGCCTCGCACGTAGGTTCCGGCGCCGCACACAACGCGCACGTCCATATCGAAGACGGGCGCCCCACGAACCTCTCGACAGGCCGAGGGGCCGCCGACTGCTTCAGACATCGACGCGAATCGGCCGGGCGTCGGGGACTACCTCGCGCCCTCGCGAACCAGATCGTAGGCTCGGCCCTCGACTTTCAGAGCGCTGCGAGCCCCGGAACCTGAAGGACGCGTCGCGGTCCGGGTTCGCCATGGCGCGGGCGAGCTCCGCGGCGTCCGCTTCCCGCGCCCCTCGCCCGCACGATTTCACCCTGCGCGTCCTCGGTGGACGTTCAATCCCAAAGTGAATCGTCACCTCGTACTCTTTGGCAGTTCCGTGACGTACCGCAACAGCTTCGTGGCGTCTAGCCAAATGCGAGAGAACCCGTAATATGTCGGGTCGAGGGTTCCGGCATTACGACCTTCTTCGTTCCGCCATCCGCCGGACGGCGCACGACGTCGTGGCTGGTGACGCCGGGATCCTTGTCGATGACAGCAAGGCCGTCGCCCGGGAAACTCCCGCGGGGAGGGTCGCCCACGGCGGCGTCGCCGCGGGCCGCTCCCGAGGCTCAGGCCTCATCCGCCCTCAGCTGGTCGTCTCGGAGGGGGTCAAAGGAGGCCTCAAAGGCTTTGCCATTCTCAAGGCGCATCGCCGTCCATGGCCTCGTCGGCGTCGGCCGGGGCCTCGTCCGGCGACCTCGCTCCTCGACGTCGCGAGGCTTCTTGTACGGATCGGCGGCGTCCCCGGCGGGCACGCGCCTTCCGCCGATTGGCGATCTCAGCGTCCCTGTGCCGGGCTGCCTGGCGCGTCCTCGAGGGGAGCAGGCCGTCTCCGGCAGGGCGTCGGCCGTGAACTCGATCGTCGGCGTCAGGCGCAGGCCAACTGCCTTCCGACGTGCGAGCGAATGTTGCCCTTGGCACGGTTGAGGCCGACCGGCGTCCCTGAGCTTCTCTCATCGCCATGGGCAGTGTAGAAGACCGTGGCGTGCTGGGTCGCCGGTGACGCGGACGTCCGTGACGGTGCAGGCTCAGGCGGGGATCCTTCAATCGGTTTGTCACCAAAGACGCGACTATCTCATGGATGCTGTCGGCGACTCTGTTGGCGCGTGGATTGGGCATCTGGCACTCCTTTTCGGCGGATGGGCTTAGACCAAACCGGCGGGGAGGCTGACGACGGACTGAGCTTCAACAACAAGCAGGCAGCAATACGTAACTG